>Ga0099797_100657_pt1 | contig 21363 bp, 6 predicted proteins | sample Uncmet_Sort48C_1_FD_89871 | JGI IMG/M metagenome (GOLD analysis project Ga0099797, IMG submission 89871) | Marine eukaryotic communities from CALCOFI LINE 67, Pacific Ocean - C012_Sort48C_1 | ecosystem: Environmental > Aquatic > Marine > Oceanic | place: Pacific Ocean: Monterey Bay | collected...
CGGTCGTTACTTTATGATCTTCTTCGCGAAATGGGGTCCGCCATTTCAACTGTTACAGCTGCCATTCAAACTGTCGAAAAACCCCGGCGACGAAAATGTATGGAGCCGATGCTCTTAACCATGATTTATCAACGCGATAAGTTATCAGAGCTATGTAAGAAACCGCATGCAATGAAAACTTCTTTTGACTGGAGAGTATGCCTTCGCTATTATTGGTCGGATGGAAACTCGAACTTGTATGAAAAGAGCCTTAATGATGCACTCGATACACTTCGTGGTGTGGCTGAAAATGCCACTGGAATCTTGGCGCCCAGTGTGTCTCCTTGTGAATTAAGACTTTTGACAGGAAAACAATACTATTCATTTCAATATTTAGGAAACTTAACATCGTTTGTTATTACACCTTTAACTGAGAAATGTTACTTGACTGTCACCCAAGCCATGAACCTTTTTCTAGTTTCCGCCCCTTATGGATCTGCAGGAATTGGAAAAACAGAAACAATCAAGAGTCTTGCTGCTGTTTTGGGGAAATACACTGTTGTGTTCAATTGCTCAACAGAAATGAAACCGAAAAGTCTGCAAAACATTTTTCGAGGATTGGCTCAAGGTGGGTATTGGGGATTGTTTGATGAATTTAATCGGATTAAATCCGCCGTTTTACCAGTCATCGCGCTATTTTTGTCATCAATGATGAACGCTTTGCGATTGAGGGACTCGAGTTTTTCGTTTCTAGACGACTCCATAAATGTTATGCACCCACGTTGTGCCATTCATATGACAAGCAATCCATCTGCGTATGGCGGTCGCGGATCTTTACCGGCAAGTCTGAAAGGTATTCTGAGGCCTATATCTTTGGTAGTTCCGCATCGGGTACTAATTATGCGTGTGAAGTTGATGGTAGGAGGATTTAAAACTGCAGCATTCGTTGCCCAGCGAATCGAGACTTTGCTCTCTCAGGTTGAAGCTGTTCTTTCTTCAACTCACCATTTTGATGGGAGTTTGCGTAGCATCGTGCCTTATCTAGAAATGGTGTGCCAAACTTTTCGCGATAAGTACATAGGAGATGATGCTTCGCATAAAGCAGAAGTATCCACGGACACGGAAATCATGGTGGCCTTGAGTGTATTTTATCAAATAAACTGCCCTTGCCTAAATGCAAAAGATCTCGAGAGTGTCACTTTATTGTTGAATGACATTTACCCAAATTATTCCAAGTGCGCATCTTCTAACTGGAAAGAGACTCTTGTTGAAACTGAAGCCAGGGCAGAGATAGAGAAAGAAGGTTATGTTCCCAATAAAGTTTGGTTAAATCAACTTTTAATATTCTCGGATGTCTTAAATACACGGAATGGTGTAGGAATTCTTGGTCCCTCTCGATCTGGAAAATCCTCTATTCTTCGTGCAAGTCGGATATGTAGCAAATTATCACCATCGCTTGTTTGTATAAACCCTAAAAGCATTTCGTCTAGTCGCCTTTTTGGGTCGTTGTGCAATAAATCGATGACCTGGACTGATGGAATATTTACCAAAGTCTTCAGGCGAATGGTTCGTGTATATCAGCACCGAGGGGATCACTCGTGGTTGGTTTTGGATGGTTGCATTGATCCTCGGTGGGCCGAAAACCTCAATTCGCTGCTGGATGAAAATCAATTATTGACTCTTGCGAATGGAGATTGTGTCAGAATGTCTGCGGGTATAAAAATCATATTTGAAACCGATTCGTTGACCCATGCGTCACCAGCAACACTCTCTCGGTTAGGTCTTTTCAACACATCACATGGAGTCGTACATTTGTTGGAGACAAGCATTGTTGAGCAGTGGTTATTGGAAAAGGCAAAAAACCAACGACGATTTTTCAATGATTCGGAAGATAAACAATCGTTAATTCACAAGAAGAGTCATGCAATCTATTTACTTCGTTTGTTTTCATCATACCTGCCAATCGTGAAAGTTCTTGCGGTCAAATTGCAACTACGCGTACCGGCGGTTTGTATTGTTGAAAATATCCTTGCCATTTTTGATGGTTTATTAAAACAAGTAGATTCATCTGAGGTTCCTCCATTTTCTGATTTTTCAATTCGCTACTGGGACAAACTGTTCACTTTTTCGTTGGTTTGGGCTCTCGGGGGGTTACTAAGTCGATTAAACCGTGTAACCCTTCATGAAGATCTTGCTCAAGTAGAGACCACCCTTGTCGATGCGGAATGCTTTGTCTACAATACATTTTGGTTTGACGATGTGACGAACAAGTGTATTTTTATTTCTGGCAAATCTAACGATCAGTTGAGCCGTGTGTCGGTTAAAACCATACCTCCAAAACTAGTCTTGCCAGGATCTGGGACGGTTGACGATAATGCCTTTTCTTATTCCCTTCAAGCTTTTAGTGATATCAATCTTGCATGCTGGTCGAAATGGAGTGACTGCACGACACCCGATATTTTGACGACGGCTTCGCCTTCCACCATTTATATACCAACAGCATCGAGTGAGTCTGCTTTAGAAATTCTGTCATGCCTCGCTCGCTGCAACCGATCTTCTCTCGTTGTTGGTGAACGAGGTGCAGGGAAAGGTGCTATTCTTGAAAGACTCTGTCGGAAAACAAAGGGTTGTGCGCTCCAGAAGGTTGCGCTCAACTATTTTTCTAAGGGAGAGGAGGTGCAAATGCTCATGGAGAGTCAGTTAGAAAGGAAAATGATGAATACATTTGGACCCTCAATGTCGCACCTTTTCGTTGTCTTACAAGATTTCAACGTTCCGCAAGCAGACGATTACGGGACGCGATCGCCAACAGAGATCTTAATCCAATTTATTGCAATGAACGGTTTGTACAGTTTGACGAGAACGGGAGATTTCAACTCATATGAACAAACGCTGTGCTTTGCTACTTTACCTATGTATGCACTGGACTCGCATGTGCCACTCCGGTGTCGAGGAGCGGTAGGATACATACGAGTACAAACGAGCACAAGAGAAGACATGGTATGCATTGCGGAGAGGATGTTTGAAGTTTATGCACGTCATATGAAGTTTGACCTCTCTCTTTGCCGGAATATATCTTTAGCCACGGTTCTTTTATTCGAAAGCATTTGTGACAAAAGTCATTTCGCTCCTTTAAATCCATGGTGGGTAAATAGTATGCAAAGTGTTGTGTCCATTGTGACTGACATTGTCCATTTTGCCCCCGTCGGTGATGTGGACAATGAAACTCACTTGCAAATTTTATGGAAAGATGCTTGTAGGCGAATAATCTTCGATAAGTTGAAAACTCCAGAACTTCAGCAAAGGTTCATGTCAGAAATGAAGTTGCTATCTAGAAAGTACTTTCCAGTCGAATCTCAAATTTCGGATCATCTTTGTACTATACACATCAGTGAAAAGAAGCTGAAGTCAAACATTCTCGATTTTTCGATTTTTGTAAAAACTCCGGGGTGGACGGCGTACAAAGATAGAATTGCAGCTCGAGAAGCTCTACAGAAAGTCTTGCATGGGAGTCCATTTTTATCCATGGGAATAAAGCTTTTTGAAGAAGCCATGGAACATATCGTCCGTGTCAGCCGGGCATTAAAAAGTTTGAATTGCAATGTAGTGGTCACCGGTCAGCACAAACTTGGGAAGAAAACGATTGCTTCAATTGCAGCGTTTATCTCTGACTTGCCGCTTCATGTCCATGGCTCCGGTGCCACTGAAACTGACGCTTGTGAAGCTTTTAAAATAATGTGGAAAAGGGCTGTTCTTAACGATGAAAAGTGTGTAGTAGTTTTGTCAGACACCGTGCTTGCAGAAACGGGGGTTGTTTTTCGAGATCAAAGTTGGAAATTTGCAAATATTTTGATGTCTTTCACGCACCCGGTGGAGCTTATTTCGTGGCACGATGCTCGAAGTATGCTGCTCGACAAATCCCAGCTAACAGTTAAAAGCGAGTCGGGGACAGCTACAAATCACCTTCAAGAATTCATCGAAGAGCGTTTGCGCAGCAATCTCAAGTTCGTAATTACAGCGACAGGGAAATACTTAAAAGAAAACGAAATATTGCAGCGGTATCCTAATACCAACCGTAGAGTATTTGTCACACAACTTGAGGAATGGCCGAGTTCAGCGTTGCTTAAAGTTGCAGAATCACATTTGTCTGAGGTTGCCATCGCCTCAAGAGAAGAGCGTTGTTCACGAAGGAAAAGTACTTATCCGGTTGCAGTGAGCTCGGAAAAAAGTATCTCGCCAGCGCACGTAAAAATAATTGACTTTCTTTCCAAGGCCCATCTGGCATTTGTCGAGTTTCAAAGCCATACACCATCTCTTGCTCGACCTTTTTCTCCGCAAACTTTCGTAGACGCTCTCCAAATTTTCAAAACAAAATATCCTCCAAGAAAGAAGGCACTTGAAACTGAGGCATATGAATATACGTCTGGTCTCATCAAATTAAAACAGACAGAGCAGTTAGTGACCGACATGAAAGAAGATTTGTTGAGCGATAAAGCTCTTTTGTCGGAGAAACAGGCTATCTTAAAAGAACTTTTAATAAAAAATGGATACGAGAGACGTATTGTGAACGAGAAAGCAAGTGTCGTTTTGGAAGCAAAATCGATACTCACTGGTCAAAGCAATACATTGGAAAGCCAAATGGCGACATTGAAGGACGAGATTGTTGCTGCTGAACCTATATTAAACCGGGCGCTGGATGCTCTTGGCCAGATTACCCCTGAGGACATAAAAACATTGCGAACTCTTAAGAGTCCACCATCACTTATTACGACCGTTCTCGACGCAATTTTAATTTTTCAGATGCGAGACTTGACGCCGACAAAGTTTGCGTACAGTTTAAGTAGTAGCGGTGAGACGGTCTTAAATCCATCTTGGCGTAGTTCCATTGCGATGATGCATGACTCAGTCGGATTTTTGAAAAGTTTAAGGAATTTTCCGAGGGATTGCGTCAATGCCGAAACTATCGAACTTATTGAACCCTTTTTGAAGCGAAAAGACTTTAATTTGGAATCTGCAAGGCGCTCTTCGGGTAATTTAGCGGGGTTGTATACTTGGGTCTGCGCGATGGTCGATTATTACCATGCTCTTAAAGTCATAGGCCCAATGCGAGACGGCTTAGAATTGGAACGCCTTCGCTTGCATGGGTTGGAGGACCAGTTACGTGTTACAGAACTCGATCTTGCAGAGAAACGAACGGCTTTAAGTCAACTTTCATCTGAGTGCAATAGAGTGCAAGAGCAAGAAGCAGCTTTGAAACAACGCTTGAAAAATACTGTGCAACGGCTTGATGTCGCGCAACAAATTGTTGGTGACCTTGGTTCAGAAAAGTCTCGATGGAAATTAAGAGAATCAGAGCTTGATAACGAACTGAATTCACTTGCCGGGGATATGGCCATTTCTTCACTCTTCTTTGCATACATGGGTGAGCTTAATATTGCAGCCAGAACGTCAATGTTTGCGTCTATCAAAACGCTTGTAAGCAAAACTAAATTGGCTACTAGTAGGCAAAATGAAACTCCCTTTGAATCTGTAAATCGTATTTTTTCTAGCGACAAGAGGCAAGAAGAATGGCGAATGAATGGACTACCGGTTGACAAGCAGTCTGAACAAAACGCTGTGCTGTGTAAAGTGTGTGTTCATGGTAAAACGCCACTTTTGATAGATCCCCTTGGCAGAGGGACTTCATGGATGATCAATGAACTCGCCGAAATATGGACTGCTTCTTCACATGCGACCAACGGTATCGAAAACATGGTTATAAATAGCACCGGCACGACATTCGTAGAAAAACTAAAATTTTGTATTCAGAATGGTCTGCCTGCATTAGTCATCGATTTAACTCCAGCACTTGTAGATTCCGCCATGATTGATGTAATGGAGTGTTCTATAGTCACACGACAGGAAGTCCAATACATTCGTGTGCAAACGCAACTGTGGGAGCTATCTGAAGGGTTCCGCATGTATTTGTCCACTAGATCAGAAAACCTTCGCTACAATCGTCGACTTTTGGAGCGCGCAACAACGATCAACTTTCAGCTGTCTCCAACAGCTCTGGAGGAACAGCTACTTAATATTGTTGTACAAAGGGAACGAGCAAACTTAGAAACAAAACGCATCATGATCCTCAAAAATTTAGCAGGCGATCGCAAACGCTTGGCACAGCTTTCCAGAAGGCTCCGTGTGACGCTGAACGAATGTGTTGGGGATGTTCTCGATGATGTGGCAGTAATCGAGGTGCTGAAAGACACAGCAAAGGCTGCTTTTGAAGTAGGGGCTCAAATTGAAGTCACCGTAGAGACCACTGTTGAGCTTAACAAAGCGCGAGAAGAATTCCGATCGGTGGCAAAACTGGGAATGCGAATGTATTTTACGGCAACCTATATGACTAGACTGAATCCACTATACACGATTCCATTTGACCAATTTTTATTCCATTATGAAAAAGGCATAAAAAATGCCCAATCTCATAAAAGAATCGAAAAACGAATTGCGCACATTTCGCTTTCCATTCGGAGTGCGCTGTTTCGTTTCATTCAACGAAACCTTTTTAATGATCACTCGCATATATTTGCATACATGCTGGCCCTGGTAGAGGGTATTGAAATGCAAGCTATGACAGAAGAAGAAGTAGAGTTTTTGCTCTTGAAATATCATCTCTGCGACCAAACTGCTTCTTTTAGAGTTCCAGTCAGCGTGCCCTGGTTAGACCGGAAGAGGTGGGCAAGATTAAAGTACTTGTCACGGTTTCTTCGGGGTCATATAGAAACTGTAGTGTCAGAGTTACAAGATTCGCCAAACAGTCGTCTGTGGAAACAGTGGTATGAATCGAAAACTCCAGAGCTTGAACCATTGCCTTTGCTTTCTAAGGAGACGGGGAACTCGATGTGGTTGAGACTAGTGGTAATTCGATGTCTCCGGCCGGACCGCTGCTTTGAATGGTCGAAAGTTTTCATTGGCTTTTTCTTAGGAGATGATTTCATTTATCCTTCTTCGGTCAGTTTGAGTGAGTGTTTGTTAGAACCAGGAAGAAACGCCGTTGTAGTTGTCTCCCGCACAGGTCTCGGAGCGTCCTTGAAAATTTCAAAGATTGCTAAAAGAAAACGAGTCCAGCTGCACAGTATGTCGCTGGGTGATGGACAGATAGTGCCTTTGCTCCAGCGCCTTGACGCTTGTATGAAGGAGGGAAACTGGCTACTTGTCGAAAATTGTAATATCGACCATTCTGCGTTGCTTCAAATTGACCGCACAATAAACGATTGCCTTGTTCGCCCACATTACGTGCATCCACAGTTTTGCATATGGTTTTGCACACCTGATACTGGAGTCTTGCCAGACTCTATTCTTGCCAACTGCTTTCGCTTTGTTCATGAACAACCCCAAGGCGTCAGAGCGGGCATGATGGAACTTCATGAAAGTGGAGGGACCATTCATGACGCATACCTCGATGTGAAGCATCCTCATTGGCTTGCTTCGCTGTACGCTTTGTCATTCTTTCATGCGAGCGTGACACGGCGTCACATTTATGGAAAAGCCGGTTTCTCAAAAGAACTTCAGTTTGGCCAAGCAGAGTTGTTGGCTTCGATCCAGTTTGCGCTCGTGCTCTTTGAAAATACAAAACAGACGCAGTCTATTGATTGGGAAGCATTACGTTATGTGTGTGTGAACCTCGCGTATAATAGCCTAGTCACTGATCGGAACGATTTACATGTCCTCGAGAGCCTTGGGCGAATTTTCTTTCGAGAAAATATTACCTTTCCACAACATCATATTTTTCCTGGTGTACCGATGGCTCCATACCTTGGTAATGAAACAAACAATCTGAAGATTCAACAACACTTTTTAGAGCACATCACACAACATATTTGTCACGAGGATCAGCCGTATATGTTTGGACTGCACTCATCTGCTGGAATACAAAAGGAGATCGAAATGGGCGAAGATATTTTCCATGCAATTCCTCTTCAAGCCGGTGATCTACGGGTTTTCTCAAGGGGTGTTTCTTCGGGATCTGAAGCCAGTTTAGTTCAAGAAAGTGATCGGTACAGAAAAGAAAACGTGCCTGACATGTGTGAAAAAATTGAGAAGATGCTTGGGTCTTTGCCACAGTCATTTTTTGGCTTAGAAATAGCTTTCCCCCCTGCCCATTCACGGCTTAATAAAGCCGATGCTCTCTTCTTATACTCCCCCTTGAATGCATGGTTAAATGCCGAAATATCTTTAGGCCTCGAAATACTCACCAGGGTACAGTGTGATTTAGAAGAATACTTGGCCGTTTCAAAGGGTCTCCTTCCCCCTACACGCTTGAATGGAAAGCGAGCAGAATGCGGCCTCATCGATGCGCTGAAAACACAGCAAGTCCCACACACTTGGATTTTACTAGATCCGTCGTCACGATACCGAGGCAGTGCTACTTCTCTTAGCATGTGGTTGATGCGGCTCGTGAACCATTTGCAGCATTTGGAAGAGTGCAATCAGATCGAATCGACAGGAATGCGAATGAACTGCATCGTGCTGGGCATGTACTTTCTCCCCCGGCGTTTTCTTTCCGGTTTTATGCAGGAAAAGGTACGTATGAATGCATTACTTTCCGAAGGCTCAAAATGGACCTTAGACGAAGCAATATTGCACAGCAGAGTAACTAAATCGCTCAAAATTTCGAAAGAAGTTCCACGAAAGCGCAATGTTGAGCATGAGCATTGCATATATATTCGGGATCTTACCTTGGAAGGGGGGCGGTGTGAAACAGGTGTGCTGTTGCCACCAACTCCAAAATCATTCCGGTCGCCGATGCCATTTATCCAACTCGACGTGTGTTCAAACCAATCGCAAGCAGTGGCTGGATCAGTGATGGTCTACAATTGCCCCGTGTATTATTCTTGTACTCGTGGAGACAGTGGGGTTTTGTTCTATGTGCCTCTTCCGTTTGAATCAGGTCGCAACAAAGACGATTGGGCCATTTCTGGTGTCGCAGCCTTCTTTGTCGACGACGCAAAAACAGCCTTTTGAACATGTACGACGATTCAATAGCAACGAATAAGTGCACAAAAGACGGACATTTTAGATGTGTGTGCAGTGTGTCTGCCACTGTTGTCATTGTGCGAATTAGAGTCACGCGTTTACCATTTACCCGCAAGTAACATATTTGAAGACTGCTCCTCCTTCTATTTAGTTATTAGTTATGATGCGAATATAAAAAGCGAATAATATAATGGTTGTATTAATCGTGAGAGATATAATATGCATGATAATATATGTATATACTTACTACTAGCTACTAGTTTAGTAAAAATATATATCTTATATGATGAGTTTTTGGCTTTTCCATGCTTTGCGTTTTGCCACCCCCGTTTTATTTTGGCTGAACGGCTTTCTTCTTATACTTTCCTTTCTTTGACTTCTTTTTAATTCTCCCGATATGTATGTGTGCTTTTTTTAAGTCTGAGCGAGTCTTATGCGTCGAAGTCAGTACTGCGTAGACCCAAATATCAAAGTCTGATTCGTGAATTCTTTTGTACACCTTTTTGCACGATTCAATATACTCTGATTCAGTCAACTCTCTATCCCCGTCATGATCCATCGCTTCAAATTCTATGCGAGCTTCCTCCAGTTCACTTTTCTCCAACGACTTTGACAAAGCCAGGATTTCATCGAAAGTAAGTACCCCGTTTTTGTCATGGTCCAAATGCGCGAAGCATTTCTTCAACTTGGCCTCGCGCGAAGCGCCTTCCAACCCCCACTTGGCCAAGTTTATTTTGGAATCACCACAACCCATCAGCACGATCAAAACGGATCCACACAACGAATGAATCTTGCCAGCACCACAGTCTAGAGCACCTATCTCCCTCAAAAATATGACACCCGTTACGCGGAACGCGTACGCCACGCACATGTGCATGAAGTCGATATGTTCTATGGCAGCGACCAAGCGACTCTCTCATCTGCTTCACACGCTCGACTACAAATAAATACGAAGATACCATACGAAAATACCATAATCCATAAGATCAACCAAGGTCAACGCATAATTGGGCAGGTGGACTGTTCGGAATATATGCTGTGTTTTTCCAAACACGAGGCACCTCACACATGGAGGGGGGGATCGCTTCCACTACGCGATTCCGTATACTACACGAACCCACCGGTTGATACAGCAGGACGACTCTCTTCGGTGCATATTGCCGTTAGGAATGCAATGCACTTCCTTCATCCTTCACCGCGGAATATTGTGCATGAATGATAATCGATCGTGTACTGTAAGGAGTTGGCCAATGACGGTTGGATTCACTTATACCTCGCACATGTGTTGGCATAGTGCATGCGCGGGTTCTCCCCGTTATGGAGAGAGGTCTTTGGGCGTTAGTTTGGATGGTGTGGAACCTGTCTCTCCGTGGTCTTTTTTATTCCTCTCTTTACGAGCGCAGCCATGAAAGAGGTGTCGCTGGTCGGTGTCAAGGAGCTGCAACTAGGTGTGGGCTGGGAAACGAGTGAGGCCAATTTAGATCTAGATTCGATTGTTGCAGTCTTTGACAAATGGGGAAATCATGTCGAAACGATTGACGGTTTGAGTCGGACGACGTCGAGGTGCGGAAGCATTTGCCACCATGGAGACGATGTAACCGGTGGCAAAGATGGCGATGCAGAGACCATTGGTGTAAACTTGACAACGCTCCAGAAGCGAACAGAAGTGCTCGTGCTTGTTGTGACCATCATGCGGGGTAATTTTCAAAAAGTAAACAACATACACGCCCGTGTTGTCTGTGAAGTCCCGGACCCCGACGCCACCTTCGGAACTGGACACCACTTTGAACCCGAAGATGAAATTCTCAAATTTGAGCGCACGTGCAAACTGCCGGAAGAAAATCCCATGAATATCAACATGATGATTAGAATCAAACGATCCCATGGCGGCCGGTGGCTCGCGCAAACCATGGGGGTATTGCGGCTCAGCCGAGGACCGCAGGACGTTGTGGGACAGGTACAAGAACAATTATTAGACTTTTTTCCAAAATTGAAAATTCCTGGAAAAGACATGGGCTTGCGCACTGTCACCGACGTGATGAACCGGTTAGACGTCCGGACCATCCATAAATTAGAAAACGAGTTCGTAAAGGGGGGGGGAGGAGAAGATGGGCTGAACCTGTTCGAATTTTGCGAATGCATGATCAAGCACCTCGACTTACTGTCGGGGAAAGAAGACAAGCTCCATGTCGTCTCCTTGCTACGGGAAATGTTTAACCAAGTAGATGTCGACGGCGATGGGACCATGGAATGGGAGGAGTTCACTGCGTTCGTGATACAAAACGGCCTCATGGCAACACAGGGGAATGACCAAAATTCAGACACGACAGAAATCCAATTTATACAAGACACGTTTGAAGACAAGACCGTTCATGGGAAAGAAATACGGATCATTGAGTACTTTGCCGCCCTCAACCACATTATTGTTGCCAGCGAAAAGAGTGACCATGTGAAAATGTTTGACCACAACAGCCAATACGTGCGAACTCTACGCGTACCCGAAGACCCTCGACGACAAACAAAAATTGTCGTTCTCGACACAGAATACTGTCATGAGGAAAATGTGCTCGCCATCTCGGCAAGTGACTTCTCTATTTCCCTATGGGATATGCGCAAAGGCCGACTGGGGAAGAATGAACCAAAGATTGTTCGCACGTTGAAAGCTCCGACATCGCAAATTTCTATGGTGTGGTCCCCGAAGCACTCTATTCTCTGGACTGCAGGGGTCAATAAAGAAATCACGGCGTGGAATGTTAAAACGCAAGCGGTTCTCGGGAAAATGGAAGCCCATAAAGACATGATCATGCATATTATTTGTATTGATGAGCTCGACATAGTCGCGACTGCGGGGCTGGATAAAATGATATACCTTTACGGCATTCCGGAAATGGCAGAGTTTGGTTCGTGCAAAGGACATCGAAAAGGAGTCCGCCGCATTTGCTACGGTCACAACATGCTGTTTTCGTGTGGCTTCGAGTACCAAGTGCGTGGGTGGGAAATCGATTTAAATGAGGCCGGGCGACGGTTTGCAGATGGAAACCAAGTGTTGAGCTTAACGGGCCACGACGTGATGCTCCTGGATGTTCAGTGCGTTCCAGGAGAAACGCCGGTGGTCGTGAGCTGCGATGTCAACGGGAACTACAAAGTTTGGGATGTGGGGACCTTCGCTTTGTTCAGTGGGGAGGGGATACTTCTTCAAGAATTTTCACCGGGAAAATCGTTAAAAATTCCTGTTCGTTGTTTTTTTCTCTCTCCCAAGTGCGCGTCGGGCCCCATACCAGGAAGTGAGTCCAATCCAGAGCCGCTCAAGGCAGTGTGCTCACTCATTGCCGCAGCGGACAAGATTGTCCGATTTAGCATGGTATCGCTGCAATCAAAGTCTGTCGTCACCCCGAAACTGGTCATCTACAACGTGAGCAACCTCCAATTTTTTTCCGCGAGTGGTCCCGACGTGCATTTGTGGGATGCTAGCCACGGTGGGAAAGTGCATACGTTTTGGGACATTTTCAAAGACAGCAAGTACATATGTTCAATGACATTTGACAATAGAGAACGCAAGTTTATTGCGGGCAGTGAAGATGGCCGCGTGCGAGTCTTCAACTCCGTGAGCGGCGAAACCATGAAACAAGGGTGCCCTCATAAAGGAGAAGTGACCAATGTCATCTACGGCAAAGAAAGTCGGTGCATTGTATCAACTTCCATCGATGGCCGGCTGTGTATTCTCGATGAGAATGTGGAGGAAGAATTGGATACTATTCGCAGCGTCAAACGCGCCCATTCTCGTGGCATTTACTGCTCTGCCTACTGCGAGCCGTATGCTATGATTGCGACGGGCTCGTCGGACGGAACCTTGCGTGTGTGGGAGTTTGCTCAATTGAAGCTGCACTGCGAATGCGTTGGGCACACGGCACAAATATGTGCGGTCACTTTTATTGTCCCATACAAAGTGTTGGTTTCCGTCGATTGTGCCGGCGTCATTCTGGGTTGGAAATTGCCGTTTCAAAAGAAGGCGCCCGGAGACCAAGGCATCATACACCCCACCCTATCCTTTATGTTTTCCGGTGTGCCAAACGTAACCTCCTTTACGCACTTTAGCTGGCACGATTTTGCAGACCCACACCGAGAAATATCGGCTGGGAACAAACACCGACGGGTCGCGGCCGTCTCGGACGATCAAGGCACCGTAACGGAATTTGACTTGACGGAGGTGATTGAAAGGGTCGACGCGACGGTTGTTGAGCAGTTTCCTATTGATGACCCAAAGTATACACATTCGCTGCGTTTTGACGCGTACAAATTTCGGTCGCCGCGGTTTTCAAAGGAGAATGTTGAGAAGGTATTGGCCGCCGTACCAGTCGTCATGCTCTCTCCCTTGCGCCGTTTTAAAGCACACAGTGATGCCATTCAATATTTGATGTTTGTCCACGAACCACCGATGCTGGCAACGGCGGCATTTGATGATAAAATACGACTATTCTCCGAGGCCATTGGCGACGATGATGACCCGCTGGGAGAAATGTGTCTGAAGCCAGCGGTCAGCGATGACGCGATCGAACCCGAGTGGCTGGTGCCTCTGGAAACAAACAATTTAGGAGAAAGACACCGCAAGGAAGCACAAAACTTCTTGGACGAAGCAGAACAGGAGGAACACAAACAGTTGGTGCAAGAAACCAAAGAGGCTCAGCGAAAAATTGAAGTCATGGAAGCCTTGCAACGATTTCAAGATCTAGGCCTCATCAAACCGCGGGTGTACAGCGATGAGGACGTCGCTGGCATCGTTTCGAAACTCAAGGGCCAATTGGCCGTCTTTGATGACTTCAACGACGATTCGGATGAAAAAGTAACTCGCCTGCGTGCCATGCTCGAACAAGTACAAGAAGGCGAAGAGGCACATTTTAACATTACATGGGGCGAATTTTTTGAGACCATGGCGAACAGTGACAAGTGTGCCAAAGCGTTTTCGAATGCATCATTGATAGCCGGGAGCTTGCAAGGAATCTTTGGGGGTGATGAATTGTCGAAACTGGAAATGATTCGTAAACGTGGAATGCACAAAATATATGAGTTCTTTCCACCCAGTGGAAGTGATGCCAAAGATATGACCATGATGCCCAACGTTCACGACACGCAGTCCAAAGATGCACCTTTGTTGGCTTATTTGAATCTCCGGAAAGAGTTGCAAAAACGAGGACCGTTAACGAACAAAACGAGCGTGTCTGAGAAGCAATTGGCACGAGCACTCCGAATGGCCAAGCCATCTCGCTTTTTGCTGGAACAACTGGGTCCCAAACAAAAACGCAAAAGCAAGCCGTTCCTGTCCAAATCCTTGGTCAATGACAACTTGTCCCGTAGCTCGTCCTTCTTTTCCTCAAAGATGCAACAAAGCAGTGTGGACGCTGGATCCAGCGGCGAAGGCTCCTTTTTCCTGACAACAGGAGGCCAATTTAACCATGAACGTGACCGGTTTACGGCATCCCTCCCTCAGCTGCATGGCCCACAGGGGCCACTCCATGGTGTCACCAAATCCGCGTCCATCAAGAAACCAAATAGGTACGGCTCCACCATCAGCGAAATTATGGCCCGCGCCAACGAAATATTAGAAGAACCGGACGAAGTCCCGGTGGTGCGCACCAAGCTGATAAAGAAACGGTCGTCCGTATTTGAGACTAAACGTGAGCGAAAAATGTCGGAAGAGGATATTCGGGTGAGGAAGTCCTCCTTTTCGTCAGGTAAGCGTGGATCAGTAATGAAAGGGCAATGGCGTATACGGCATTACCAAAAGCAGGATGTCATGGAAGTCATACATTCGTTCCAAAAGTTGGATGAGGATCTGACCGGTTCGATCGATATCAACGAGTTTCTTCGATTGCCGCAATTCCAAGGAATGGACAAGGGCATGATTGACCACTTGTTCAGAACCATCGACAGTGACGGCGGTGGGTCCGTCACCCAGGAGGAATTGCTTCGAGTCATGTTTCCAAAAGCGTCCGACGGAGATATCAAATTGATGTTAGAAGAAAGCTTCAAAGAAAAGTATCAACAGAAAGAAGGAAAGAAGAAGGCAAGTGTATTAACGAGTACACAGCGGAAAGAAATCGAAACAATCTTTGACATGTACGACACAGACAACAGCAATAGTGTCAGCTTGGTCGAACTCCTCGAGGCTCTTGGGCAGAAACTCCAAGGCATCTTAAGCCCGCAAGAAATATCAGATATTTTCGCAAGTGCCGATACCGATAAGAACGAAGATTTGGATCGGGATGAATTCTGTACTCTTTATGAAGAATACTTCTTGGCCCCTGTCGAACTTGCCGAAGGACAGCATGAGGAAAGTGAGTTTTAGTAGTCCGATATGCGACATACTCGATGAGAAAAGTGACGATAGACTAATTTAATTTAGAATTAATTATGAATAACCTAACACTAACACTATATATATGTCCGTAAGAGAGAGTTTTAGACGTCGACCATCTCGAACTCGTGGGGATCCTCTACCGAGAGGTCGTTTGTTGTGACATGTTCGTACTGTGTCAGTTTTATGTGAATGTCATAATGTTCTTCCGCGAACTTTCGCCCCTCGTAATACACCAGTATCGCGCAGCAGAAAGGAAAAATTGCACCTACCATGAATGCACTATTAAAGCTGCCAGTCACATCACGGACAAATCCGAATGGAAATGGGCCAATCGCCGAGCCCAGGACACCAAATGCGTCGACCCTACCTTGGATCTCGGCCAAATGTGCGCGCCCAAAAAAATTTGCAAACACCACAGAAGAGGTGTTTTGGACGAACGAACTTGCAAGGCCTTGGAGAATGCATATCAAGACTAAGAACCCCCCGTGGATGGCCATGGTTGGAATCAATACCATAGCCACCACCTGAAGCAAGAGTCCGATCACAAGAACCAGATAACCTTTCTCCTCAAACGAGTCTATCAGCCGGCCACTCCATATCCTACCGATGAAACCTGACACTGCCAAAACTGGGTAAATCGCATGGACTAATCCTGAGTCGATAGAATGATCGGCCATGACACTTTTCAAGTGAAACCAGAACGCCGTGGCCGTGGCTGCAATCACCGCAACACTCGTCGTGTTGGACCAAAATCGCATTGTCTTAAAAGCATCCTTGGCCTCCCAGTTCACTTCGCTGCTGTCGTCGTCGTCATCTGGTGTAGCCTCTTCAGATTCGCCATTTTTCTCCTTTGCCGTGTGTGCAACTACGACGGCTGGATCTTTGCCATCGGGCAACAATCCAAAGTTTTCTGGCTGGGGTCTATAAAACATGTAGCCAAAGGGTGCCATGAACAGTATGGACGTGAAGCCCAGATTCACGTACACAGCTCGCCACCCAACATTCTCTATTCCGATATTCAAAATGATCGGGAACACGCCGGTCATTCCCAAGGACACCATGGCGCCTGCAACACCCATCATCGTGCCACGTAGTTCAACCCACCAATAATTAATGGTCGTTTTCGATACCATCATAAGGCTTCCTTGCCCAAAAAAACGGAGCATGAAAAAGGCTACCAGCAGAGTGGGCACATTCTGCGCGATCGATGCAACGAAACACGCAGCTCCCAACATGGTTGCAATGATAGCCACCATAATTTGCACGCCGAAGCGGTCGATAATCTTGCCCATCTTCGTGAGACAAACTGCGGACGTTGTCGTGGCTATAAAGTACGACGCGGTCACCGTCGTCAGGGAAACGTCCAAATCCTTGACAATGACCCCAATAACAACCCCGATGCACGGAGACTGGCCAGGGGCGGTCAAAATCTTGCCAACTGTACACGCAAACAAAATAACATACCCATAAAAGAAGGGAAATAGTTTCCCGATTTTCAACTCTTGTACCGCCCCTCCTTTGCCACTATGTCCGCCTCTCATTCTCCTCTTGTCTCACCCCGGCTTCGGGTCCGGCTTTCAATCCAACTCGAGGTGTGTAATCGAGCATCAACTTCGTCGAGACAGCGTCCAGCATTCTCGTCCGTGCCCGGGTGAAGAAATGCCCATCTGCACGCTGCAGATGGTTCGTTGACTGCCACGAAGAAAGGTACACATTCAAACTTCTCGCGGTTTGCATTCACTGTTGATTGTGCTTGAGACGGCCGTTATTGTATTGTATGTATTGCTCACCACATTCCTAAGGGGGAACACAGGTGAACATACCTATCAAACGAATGCGTTGCACATACAAATTGTTTATTTCTTATTTCAAATATACCCGTACTAATACCACGACATTTTATTAACAATGTGGCATTACATGAATATCTACTGCGACCTGCTCCCCTGTCTTCCTCATCGACGGAGCACCCCACTTGGTTTAGGGATCTTGGAAGCGATGCGACCGCCAGGACGCATCAATGAAACTTGTTTTTGAGACAGGCCGCTATAGAGTTCATCCTCTGACGACGTGTGCAGGTACGACAGTCCGTTATACGCTCTCGGCCCTAGGCGATCCGCGGATACGGAAGACAATTTTATACCCGGGATGCTACTACTCGTCTTCGGTTTCGCTTTCTTGGGCTCGCCAGGCTGTTGGTTCGGGGAGGCAATCCCCAAACCCTGAGATCCCCACGTGATGTTGGTCACGGCGGCAGGGATTTTGCTCGGTGGGCAGTAAACAGGCAGCGAAATAGGCGGAGCGTCGACGTCGCGCTTCATTTCTAGAGCCGATACCTTCGGCCGGACTTTGGGCCTCAAATGGTCTTGGGACACGGCCTTGGGCTTGAGCTTTTTTGGGTTGGACAGCTTCGTTGCCCGCGCCTTCTTTATCTTCTCTGCCGGGTCTTTACCAACCTCTTCCAATGACGATTTTTTTTTGTGCTTCTTGTTCTTTGCCAATTTATCCGCATACGTTTTTGCCTCCTCGCGGTATGGGCCACTGTGCCGTATGCGTTTGAAGAGACCATTCCGTGCTTGGTCCAAGTTGTGCCACAGGCTCCGGTGCAGCCGTGACCATGGGTTAATGCCTTTCAAATCTAGCAGCGCCAGCAATGCTCCTTGGCCCACATCCATAAATGCTTCGTCGGTGTACTTTGGGCAAGCCTGTCGACCGTTTTGCGGCGGCGATGCGCGCCCGCGGTCGTTCATTGCCTCGGGGATGGAGTTGATGGAACGACCGGTGTTGTAGTTGCACTCCAACGTATAGCTGTGTGGAAACGTGTTGTTGGTGGCGTGGTAAATTGCCACGCGCCCAGAACCTTCCTTGCTGGCGCCGTCGTCGCGACGGTCCTTCGATTTCATGTTTTTTTCGGAAAAATTGCATGCGTCAAAATCCAACCACTTCGTATTGATCGTCATGAGACGAACGTACAACATATTCTCGATCTGATTTTCCAGGCCGTCGCAACGGTTCCCGTAAATAAACACCCCCCGCTTCGACGCGTGTGCATGCAAGTCCATGTACAGCTGCAGACGACCCTGGGCAAAATAGTGCATGACCATGGCTTTGGACATATGAATGGTCGGCTCGAACTGCCGCGTTGGCGTTTGGTACATTCGGTTGAGGTTCACCCCACGGGTATCGGCACGGTAGTGACCGCGGGAAACACCGTCAGGGTTCAATATCGGGATAATTTTAAACACGAAGTTGTCCCGCAGCGCGGCTGCGCGGGGATCGCGCCGGCCATCGCGCAGAAGGAACCGAATGATACCTTCTAGCACATACTGTGCAGGAGTCTCCCCTGGATGCACCCGTGCGCTGAAGAAGACGACCTTTTTGCTTTTGAACGCATGGGCACGGCACCCGTCACCGCCACTCCCGCGAGCAGCGGCCCGGTTTCCCGGGTTGACTTCTGGGAAATACCCCTCCACCGGCCCTTCACGTTCACTCCGAGAGGTGATCCCTTCGGACGACGTGATCGTGATGATGTCAACACGTCGGCCATCCAGACTTCGGCCCAGCAGCTCGCGGTGGTAGTAAATTCCCTCCGTAGAGACTTTCCTGGATACCGTCGTCGAACCACGAAGTTTTTTCGGGGGCTGCTTCTTCATGTCCATTTCCCCCACACTCCCCGCCTTCTCCGCGGCGGCTTTCTGCAACGCAAGTACGCTCGGAATGGGCTCGTCAGACAACGGTACCTCTTCCCCGCTGAACGCTTTCTCGAGGTATTCTAGCCGCTCGTTGACCTCGTGGTACGAGTACGGAAAGCAGAACGCGAACCGGACTTCGGGGTCGTCGTTGACGAACGTGTGCTTGAACTCGACCTCAAATATATTTCCCTCTTGGACTTGGAAACTGCTGACGGGCACGGGCAGACGAGTCCATACCTTACGGGATGATGGGACGGAGGTGAAGACGGGACGGTGGTCAAACTGAAACAGCCCTGTCTGCTTGTTCATGTTCATGACGGTAAACTTGATGGTATTTCCTTTTCGGGCACCACGGACCGAAAAGTGGAACCAGGTTCGATATCCCGTCTGGAATTGTGTGTTCGCTGCATCGGGCGCGGTCCACACGTGGTAGTGGTTGTCCGAGTGCTGCTCGGCTTTCGCCATGTTTCCCGAACAAAACATGGACGACAGCGTAATTTTACGACCATCCTCGGTGGCAAATGTATACGAGGAATTGGCGGGACCCGCGGGGGCTCCACCAATCTTTCCACCCGATTCCACGATTGGGGGAAGCGGTGGTTTCCAGTAGGGGTCGAAAATAACAGGGCCATTGTTTGCGTCTGATTTCTCTCCGCTCATATGGAGGCTCGCGAATTGCTGGAGGGTCGGGGGAGACGGCGGGGACGCTTGCCCAGCCAGCGACGGCGAGATGGGCTGGCCGGCTTCCGCTGCAACAAGAGGGTGCGACATTACGAGCGACCACGTGGAAGACTCGTGCAACAGGAAATGGAGTTACAGCCAAACCAAACCTTCTTCCTCAAACACGAAGACAATCATCCGTATCGAGCAGGGTGCCGGGCCGGCGGGAACAGGGTCGTGATGGATCCATGACTGTACGTATTCCCAAAAACAAATCTCCAAATAACGGCAAATACCGTCCATCGATCCGGTAGGTACACCACGGGGGGCAGTACACCCGCCGTTACGTATTACGTATTATCGTATTATACAAGGTGAACTTTAAATACGAATGAATGAGTCCAAATGTGTGTCTTCGTGTCTTCGTAGTGATTGTATTCTTTGTCTATCAGATCCCTACTCAATACGTATGTACCTATTTGTACGTCGTGTCTCGTATATGTACATCTGTTGTAGACTACCTACCTCTCAACCCATCATCCTTCCTGCCGGCACCCGTAGACGTAGCCCGTAGACGACTGTGATACCATTCGTTACTCAACGACGGACCCACCCACCGGTCACGTCGATGATCCCTTTCATGACCCCACCCCCTCGATGGCTGCCATGGATACCGTGACCTCATCCTTCGTGCCACAGCGGGTGTCTCGCGCACGGGTTTCGACCCTGGACGACTGTGTGCGTATGTGTCGAATCAGATGAGGCACTTGGAATTCGATGTCGCCAACTCGACGCCAAACCCCTTGTATGTGCCAACAATACGGGCGGGGGAGGCGGAGGCGGAGGAGGCCAGCGCTTCTTCTTCATCATCATCCAGGGGCGACGATCACACGCTCGACACAAACCGCGTGCGTGAGTATCTCCATTACGCAGTCCGGTGGTTACTGCTCCTCGTGCCCCCGATCGTAAGCATCTGGGGATGGGACAACGACGCGCTGGTGCGACCATACATGCTGTCGTTCACGTACGTCCAAATCATCTACGCCGTTGCGGTCTATGTGTCTATGCGTCGAGGGAGTGCGCACGGAGCCGGGAAAACGATACTGGGTGTAGTGGTTGGGATTTACGTCCTGACATGCGTGCTGGGTATCTCGCTCCCAGCCACCAAAGTGACGACGCCATCGGACGAAGGCAAGGCGGCTCAGTGCGCATGTAGCGGGTGCGCATACCTTGCAAAGACCGATCTTCCGCCTGCGATGCATTACCAAGGACTGTTTCCGCATGGACAAGATGGGGTGATGGCGATTGGTGGGGCATCTAGTGATGGTGGAACACGGCTTTCGCTCGCAGCAGTGACACAGATTGGTGGAATGGTCGGGATTTTCACCGACGCAATGCAGGAATATTTTACTGCGTGCGATGGGATATTAGGTGCTGCTCTGTTCGGGAGTTATGTTGGCCCGTGCGATACAACGTGTACGATGAAAAAGCCAAGCACGGCTATTTGCTTGCAAACGATGAAGAATCCGACGTGCCAGGCATTTATGGTACGTGAGCGCGATCATGAATTTTCGCTGCTAGCTTTTCTCAACCCGTATTTGCTCGTTCAAATATTGCCCAACCCAGCCGACGCGGTTCGTTTAAATCTTGACCACAACC
>Ga0099797_100658_pt1 | contig 21359 bp, 13 predicted proteins | sample Uncmet_Sort48C_1_FD_89871 | JGI IMG/M metagenome (GOLD analysis project Ga0099797, IMG submission 89871) | Marine eukaryotic communities from CALCOFI LINE 67, Pacific Ocean - C012_Sort48C_1 | ecosystem: Environmental > Aquatic > Marine > Oceanic | place: Pacific Ocean: Monterey Bay | collected...
CGGATTAACTTGTTTGCAGAGCAAAAAACATCAGTATCAAACTGGCCTTTAACGAGGGCATCAGATTCATCCACGTGAGACCTAATTCGTTCGACCAACTCCATCTAAATGTGAAAAAACGCGGAAGAACGAGTAAAACTATCATTGTTATCAATATAGCTTAATATGCTAGGCTACCACTGGCCAAGTGTTCTCGAATTTGAATTTTATCGTTCTTCTTCGTCGTCAGATGATAATGCCACAATACCCGTAAAAATATTTCCACAATCAAATAGGAAAAAGCCCAGAAAATACCGATATACTCGACTTTAAACTTCAAAACCAGCTCCATCAGGAGATTAATCGAAAAACAAAAGAAAAAAAACAAGCAGGAGATTTTTGTTTCACACTAGTTCGCTGTACAGTTATTGGTCGCATACGCAACTCGAAAACACAATCGATAACATACTCCTGTGATACTCCAAATCCACGAGATGGAGAGAAGCAACTTAACACCAGAAAATAGAGTTCCAATCATCCTCGTTTCGTCCTTCATGATCATGGTAAACAGGACCGCATAAAGTCCAAAGTGCAATGCTAAACACAATAACGGCACCCCATACACGATGCTAGAAACTCCGAAACCAACTTGCCGGCGTTGCTGACTATACAGAAAAATAGCAAGCACAGAAAACAGGCCCAAACTAGTAATGCCAGACTGATATGGTTCGAATTTGTGGGGATGAGGTAAGTGCGTGTAATAATCTATGCCCGTAAACCACGAATGTGAATGTGATAGATACCGCAACTTTATAGAAGGATCGATGTATGGTTCTGATATCAAACTGTTTATCAGACCTTCAGATGGTAACAAAGGCTTAGGATGCGGTACATGTTCTTCGTATCTTGCCGAATATATCTGTGGATATCTCATAAGCTCAAGGCTAATGACACATTCATATGGTAAAACGAAATTGTACCAAACTCCTGAGAGTCTCGCAGGAGGAGGAAATGGAAATCTCCAATTCTACGACTTTTAGCCATCCACTCTCATTATATATTGAGAAGCAATCAATACCTCATTACACCATGCCCACAACTACAAATTTTATTTTATGTTTGCTTCTGAAATCTTCGCAGCTCGCTCATTATATATTTCCGAATCAAATCTCTTCCACATATCCGAATTCGAAAAGCCTCCGTACATATCCTGTCAGCGCGGTTCAGACTCAGGTACAAAAATCGGAGTTTAATTAAAATCAAGGGCTCCAAGTTTGTTGGTAACGTTTTAAAAAGAATCCTGAGAAAAAATCAAAAAAGTCAGCGGGTTATCCTAACCACGCCTTGCAGCAGTTTTGCTATCCAATTCAACATCGATAGCCCCACCATGTTTTGGGTCGAAATTAAATCCACCAGCAAAGCTAAACTTGTTAGCATTATCCGATGACATTGACCATGATTCACCTGTGACTGACTGAATCGAGTGCAGAAATGTCAATGATTTTAAGGAGAAACGCGAAACCATGATTGTAACAGTGCACACTAGAGAATTAAATTTATCTAAAGAATGTTACTGTGCTATTCCACAAGAGAACGTCAGTCCTCAGGTCACCCAACTAGTTGAGTATTAATGCCTGAGTAGGCCTATGCTTAGCCGACTGGCTGGCCACACCAGCTAAAATTTACCTAAATCTAATCTGTAAGACAGTAGTAGACTGCAGTAGCTTTAAATAGAGACTTAGTAGTTTTCAACAGAATAAGGCTAATGAAAAAAACCATGATTCGAATTTTGAAATAGGTGTTGACAACGAAGAAGGGCGTCTTCTTTTTCCTTTTTTTCAGCGAAATTGAATTCGATTTTAGCAGCAACAACACCAGTTTCGAAGACAGAACAGTTTAATCCGATTTTTCAATACAATAAATAAGAAAGTTTTGTTTAATCTTTTGCAACAATACAAGAATATATGCAGGCATTACGAACAGAAGCTGCTTGTGATCGACGAAACGTCGGACGTTACCAAGTGAAAAGATTTTCTCAGGCTCAAATGTTACTGAAGGTATCGCACTATGTGCATATTACTGAACACAAAAAAAATCCTCAAATTTCTCCAAATTTCCCTTTAATATGGCCCACATCGACAAACAAACTTACACACAAAACGCGTGCATATCATTTCTCACCGTCCACCCTATATGTTCTGTCTTATCTATGTAATCTAACTCAATCCTATCGAAACATAATCCCTACTGTCTAATCTAAGCTATCAACGTATTAAAATTTAACAAAAATGAATCACGATCATGAGTCTGTCTTTCTCAAAATTTTGCTTAGTCTTTCGTCAGAATATATACTGTTATAATGCTGTTTTAAAACCTAACTTGTCTATAAACTACTATACTATCGATTATATCATATAAGTGTTCGGATCTAATATCTGTTGGGACTAAACCTTAGTTCGTACATACCTGTTATCAATGTTCAAAATGAACGCATAACTCTTCTCAAAATTGAGACTGTCTATTATAAAACTCAAGTTTTAATAGCCCTCCATAATTATCTCCATAATTATATTAATTCCTCTCGAGAATTAAATTTAATCTAGATCATCAAATTATTTCATCAAAAAAACCATCCCAAATGCATTCTCACTCCAGATTCAGACTCAGTTGGTCTTCCTCACCTCCATATTCGGCACAGTTTTGTGACTCGGCACAGGTCGAATTGGCGGTGTGATCGCCCACGGCGGCTGCACTCGTTCGTCGGGCAATGAACCATAGGTGGGCGTCTCCTCGTTGGCGGTATATCTAAGTTAATAGGATTTCAATTGGGTGAAGAAAATTGATCAAATAATAATTCTGACAATTATCAATATTAAGTTTCAACAACCAATTATCTAAATTCAACAACCAATCTTACTTGGTAAACGTCGCCCCTCCATATTTCCCGGCTTTCATACACGGAAAAACATCCCGCTTCGAGTCAATCCCTGATTCCACCATCCGTCGATACACCCCTGTATTCGCAAACAACAAATCGTGTTTCAATGCATAACTATGTCCTCCGTATCCGCTCAAGAAGCTTTGTTGTTTTACTGTCACCTCCCTCCCGTGGATGGTATCAGCATACGTCGTCCGATACATATTCTTAGAAGCATCCCGAAAAGCCTCGTGCCACTCCCATTGACGTGATAGATCTCCCTTCTGGGTTAGCTCGTTGATCTCCTCTTGGGTGAAGATTTTCGGTTCCTGGTTCAGGGTGGATTCTTTCGGGGATTCAGCCATGTTGTTGTAAATTTGTAATCTAGTTTAAAGTAGTGTCTATCAAAATTTGATCTATATTAATATCTAAGTGAACTAGTTACAGACTTAAACTAGACTATAGAAATCTTTATCGGAGTCCGAGAAGCAAATTCAACAAAAAGCTAGAATTGATGTGATATAATAGAGAAGGGGTGAATCTTTATGAAGTTCTTAGCAATATTCTTAGTCGAAACCTGCAGGTGAAGATAGGAGAAATAAAGAAAAGTAATTAGTTTGAACTTATTATAATTATCTTCAGGTCTTCGTCAGAAGCATAATCATATTTTTCGAGACTTCTTCGGTGACGGTTACATTAGTGGCTCGAATTTCAATCTCACAATACTTCTCAAAAAAACGACTCAGAAAAAACGATAACGAGAATTGGGATTTCGAATCTACATGTTTCGTCGGAGCGACGTCATAAGTTTCTATATTGAGAGGATAAATTAGTCATAAATTTCTATATTATTAATATTGCAGAGAAGCTATGAAGAAATAATAAGCAGTCTATGTTATATTTAACCATTCGAATTATACTCAAAGACTTCTAAATTGCTGCCAGTCCTAACACACTAGCACTAAAGAATTAGGACTCTTAAAAACTACATGAAGGCTGAAATCTCTACGAACTAAATCTTTCAAAAATTTTCCACAAAATTACTTTACTGCCACAGAAGTTTGATATACACTTACATAAAATCTACTGATAAATCATTCTTTCATACATGTGGCGGCGAATTCCCAGCCCTATCTTTCGAGCTCTGTCCTTCTTTCCCGCTGTTTTCCGTTGCAGAGCTTCCACTCGTGCCACTTGTATTTTCCTCCTTACTATTATTTTCTTCTTTGCTCCTCTCTGGCGAGTGACTATTCTGTCTCGCTGCTTGTGCTCGCCCTCCTGCATCATCATCTGGCACCGCTTTTAAAAACGAACTCCCTTTTTGTAAGTCCATCTCGATCATTCTTTGGATGAACACTGACGGCTTGCGCTGTTTGATGAAAGACGCCTGATCACCACCGCTTCCCCCAGATTGATAGCTATTTAACGGCCCGCCGCTGAGCATGGCACCACCGGAGCAAGGACCGCTACTGCCTTGATTGGAAGTGCGTGCGGCTGGAATATTAAGACCACCACCACCGACTCCCAGTAAGGACGAACCTCGCATTTCATGGGACCCAGTTGAGAAATTTGATCCACCAAGTCGGATGTCCGAGTGACCTCGAACTAGGCCGTCCTTTACCAACGAATGTACATCGCCGGTGACAGGAGTTACTCCGATTGTAGTAGGAGTGAAACAAGTCGGCATAGAATTGGTACCAAATTTCATCGCCATATCGATGGGATCTTGATTGGAAAATTCGTCGGCAGCCTTGCGATCAGACATCAAAGTGTAGGAACGTTTCGGTTGCCCGACGTAAAATTGGCGGGGACGACCTGTTATTAATAGAAATTTTCGAATTTATGTAACTAGAGAGACTCAGACTGAGTATCAAGTAGCACTGTAACAGTAGACTACTGTGATAATTTCAAGGTAAAATTTAATTTAATTTTATTATAGTCTTATTACTATTACTTATTACAGACAGTTAGTAATACCTATCTTCATTTGTTCCTCTCGAATCATTTCCATCCACTGTGCGCACCACCCAACGCAACGAGCCATCGCAAACATCACTGTGAACATACTGGTGGGAATTCCGATCGCCCGCAGGACTATTCCTGAGTAAAAATCCACATTCGGATAAAGTTTCCTCTTAATAAAATACTCATCCGTGAGTGCAATCCGCTCCAGCTCCATAGCAAGCTCCAGATGGGGGTCAAGAACGTCTAATATCAGTAAAAATAAAATCATTATGAAGAATGAATCACGAATCATAATTGTAGTTTTGTAATATTAAAACTTTCAGTACGATTCAAACAAACATTAATATTTCATTGACAATGTATTATTGTAGTATTAGGATGAAATAGTTACCGTACCTAGATCCTTCAGCACTTGATGGCACAGTTTCTTCATTGCATTCGCTCTTGGGTCTCTGTTCTTGTACACCCTATGTCCAAACCCCATCAGCCGCACTTCTTTTCGTTTCACTTTCTCCAAAAAAAACGGGATTTGTGAAACATCTCCTATTTCATCCAGCATCGCAATCACAGCTTCGTTCGCGCCTCCGTGCGCCGGGCCCCATAAACTCGCTATACCTGCCGCCACACACGCATATGGGTTTGCCTGACTGGAGCCCGAAATTCTCACCGTACTCGTAGATGCGTTCTATTCGTGGTCCGCGTGTAGGATCAAAAACACGTCGATTGCTTTCGCGTGAATGGGATTCACCGTGTATTCTTCAATGGGAGTGGCGAACATCATATGAAGAAAGTTTTCGGCGTAACCAAGGTCAGCCCGAGGCCAAACTGGAGGTTCACCGATGGAAGTTTTGTAAGAAAGAGCGGCTAAAGTAGGGAATTTAGCGCAGATTCGAACACCAGCAAGCCATCTATGTTCCAAATTGGAGAAATCTAATTCGGAAAAGAAGGCGGAAAGAGCGCCGACGACGGCGACCATAACCGCCATGGGAGGAGCGTTCATCTGAGTAATTTTCAGTAATATTTCATGAGGCCCGGCTAAATTTATAGAACGAATATTAACTGATAACATTGATCAAACTGTTCATAAATTCAAGATTAAAAAACTGAAGTGAACATGATCTTACAACGCTAAATCACAAACAGTAAAACTGTAATACCCTAAACCCGTCAAACATTTTTTTCAGTTTTTCATGAACCAACATATTCCGCTTTATTTCATTGCGGAATTCTTCAATGCTATCTCCTGCAGGCAATTCTCCCGTAAACAATAAATAGGCAACCTCCAAGAAATTTGACTTTTCGCACAATTCATCAATATCATAACCACGATAAAGCAACACACCAGCGCCCCCATTAATATACGTAATCGACGAAGAACATGAGGCTGTACAGGTGAAGCCAGGATCATAGGTGAAACTTTGAGTCTTTGCATAGAGATCACGTATGTCAAGGAATTTATCGTTGTCCATTTGCCCCGTGAAAATCTTAATTTTGTGGACTTTTCCATCGGGAAAAGTTAGTGTAGCGAATTCATCTTTTTTCTCCGGTGCTATCTCACCGTTCGCCATAGTGCCTTGGCTTGGCCCAGTGGTTGGCATCGTCGTCGCCCCTTGAAAGTTTCAAACCAGATATAATTCTGGTAATAATTATATGAAAAAAACTTTTAATATGCTATTAGTGCTTGCTACAAAATATAAATTAAAAATTTTCGCAAAAAGTTACGGCTCAAAAATTTTAATCGCACAACTGTATAATAATTTAGTATGGAAATTTCGTAAGAAACTCTTTCTTTACTCAGTCTCCCATCTGGACTCGCAGTTTCTGCACGAACACAGTCTTAGACTTGCAGCTGTTACAACCACAATTTTACTACTGAAGTCAACTTCAACAGAAATCGTTGCAAGATACAACAACACTGCTAGTATAATTAATACAGTCTGAATTATATTATTACTCAAATTGTTATGAATCTTCGGCAACTTCATAGTTACTATTAGTACTTTCAATTTGGAAATTCAAAAAAAAGTTGCAAGATGCAACACTTTATTAGACTGGATTGCAAGGTACAATCATTCTAGGAAACGGACGATGCACGATCTCTTTTAAAATCTAAATTAATTCAATTGAAAAATAACTGCTAAAATTCGATATCGTATGATTTTTCTCTCTAATGTAGAGATTTGTTTTTTTTTTCATTTTGATAAAAAAAATATGAGCATATCAAGATTTTTACGTTATATAAATTCCAGCCTAGGTTGAATATCAAAAACTGAGACTGCTATATGCATGTGAGATAAAATCAGTTCAAAGAAGTTCTTGCTATGAATTTAAAAAGTTCCAAAAGATTGTTAAAATTCTACTAAATTAAAAGTCTATAATGATCAAATTATTTCCCAAAACGTCACTGTTGAGTGCAATTATCTTCCCCCAATTACTGTTGAGCGCAATCCCCCCCCAATTTTCCTGGAACCCTCTGTTGTTGTTTCACGAAATCATTGCGACTGGAGCCCCTAGTTCCAACCTCTCCTCCTGACGTCACAGGTCCATTGTTGACATCACTTGGCATTCTTGTATCCACGTTCTGAGCAGAAGTCTTGTTGTAATAGTTTTCCCACCCAGATTTACTATCAGCAGTTACAACATTGAGACTGCCAGTTCTCCTTTCTTGATTCTGATTCTGGTTCGTAATATTCTGATTCTGAATAAACTGCTGCGTTCTGGGGTCTTGCGACGGAATATTGACAATTCCCTGATTAGCGGTAAAAGACGAAGGGTAGTTGCGAGAATCATTACCCGACAAGCGATTGATCGACGAAGTTTGACTCGCCGGTATGTTCTGTCCCTGTTGATTCTGAATAAACTGTTGCGTCCTGGGGTCTTGAGATGGAATATTGATGACACCTTGATTCGACGCAAAAGACGAAGGATAGTTGCGAGGGCCCCCAGATGAACTTGCTCTCTGCTGCTGTTGTTGTTGAGCCGCATAAGCTTGGGTTCGGGCATCATCAGAGCCCAAAGGTAATACACCCTGATTTGCAGCAAAAGACGAAGGATATCTGATCATTCCTGAAGTTCCACCTGTGACCGTACTGCTTTGTCTGCCAGACCCATAATTATCATTAATTAAACTAGAACCTGGTTGTCTAATACTTGTCCCAATCCCAATATTTGGCTGGGGTGTTCTACCATAATATCCATACTGTTGTTGTACTTGTAATTGTAACAGTTGTTGCTCTTGTTCGCGCAACCGAGCTTGTTGATCCGATGAATTCACATAATTGGCGTTATAAATCCCCACCGAATTCTCCGTCTGGGTCAAGCCCATACTATTGGTGTCTGGACGAGAGGCCCCCAAGGCGTTTAATAACTGTCCCTGTTCAGAAGCGCTTAGATTCTTATTGGCATTGTTGACAGAGTCTGAAACAGCTTTCTGATAAACCTCGGGGGAAAGATTGGCCGCGTAGTCAAATCCAGGGGGCGCTGATTGGAGCTGTCGCTGCTGCAATTGGATCGCAGATTGTTGTTGTTGACTCTGAGTCTGAGGTGCTTGCGGACTCGACATTGTTCCTCCTCCCTGAGCAGTTACCGTGATATTCATCTTCATTTTTTCTCTCTCAATATAGCTAGTAGTGTTCGTCTCACTTACACTAATCATGCTGTTATTATTATTTCCACTATACGGCATCGCCACACCACTCCTCAGCTGCTGATTCACAGCAGACTGCACAGAATCCGAGTGTTGGCTCTGCGACATAGCCGGTGAACCGCGACCACCCGAATAATTACTACTGTAATTATTATTATTATTCAAGTTTTGCGGGGGACTCGGTAGGACGTTCTGCGGAGTCGGTGCTGGGGGAGATGATCTACTAGGGCTAGGACTACTACCTGGGTTCCGATTTAATACCACATTCTGACTCTGATTCGACATCAAATTATTTGGATTCACAGTGGTTCCTGTACTTAGAACCACGTTATTCACCGGCGTCGTCAAGGGTGACAGACTGGGAATACTCGGGAAATTATTATTCCCTGAGGCTGGAGGCTTAGTATTAGTACTAATAGGAGCTCCTCCTGCTGATGACAAATTTGACCCTGCTGACATCGGTCGTACTGCCACGAACTGTTGAACTTGAACATTCCCTGACCCCAGCAATGTTTGTGTCATCGTCCCCGTTGCTGACATAGTCGGCCCACCACCAGGCGCCGGACTCTGACTCGACGAAGATTTCTTTAAGTTTTGCAACACTTCCACACTTTTATTATTGTTCGCACTTATTTCCGCCAAATATCTTTCATATTCTTCCCGTGTTTTAAACACCTGCAACGGTTTCTCATGCGTCACCTGACTCCCCGGATATTTCTCGATCACCGCCACAGGGATCGGCCCTTTGCTCGGATCCACACGGATTCGCGTCGGTGATGCCTGGCCCGCACGGGCTAATTGAGCCTGCTGCTGCTGGATGGCGCGGAGCTTGGCCTGATTTTGGGCGTATTCTAATTCATTAACGGTAGGGTTGGGGGAAATTTGCGGGTTGGCGGAACGAGAACGCACCTGGTCCTCGGGAAGAGGTGGAGTGACAATGCCGGGTGGTGGACCCTTAATAGGTACTGCAGCTCGTTCCGGACTTTGGTTTGGCGTCAAAACGTTTCTTAGATTCGGAATACCGCTTAGTTGCATTGGCCGGAGTTGCCGGAAATTATTGTTGTAATAACCTGGAGAATAGCCTGGAGCCGATAAAGCCGGACTGGGGGCACGAGATCTAGTATAAATTTTACCTGGTAAAATTAAACCATTATGTACGGTATTATTATACTGTTGTTGTTTGGGGACATTCGTAGTTTGCACCTGGCCCGATCTGTTTTGCGGCGGAACCGAACTTGATTTAACAGGGACAGCTGCGCTTACTGCTTTAGACTGTAACTGTTGATTTGATGTCAATGTCTGAACATTGTTATAATTCGTATTAACAGTTGTACCCTGTAACTGTTGTTGTGTACCAACTATCATATTAGGACCTGGTGGTTGTCGACCTTGCGCCATCGCCCGTTGTTGGTTATAAACCATTCTTCTATAATTCTCAGCTTGAGTAGGTCCCATTCCCCTTGTATCCGCGATCGTAGGGTATAAAGCAGCAGCTGGACCAGCTGGTCCGGAAATAAAACTTGCTCCTGCTCCGACTACAGGACTTCCTGGTGGTAGTCTCTGTACAGCGGATTCAGTTGGATTCATAGCCGAATTTGGGCGTAGATTAACTTCTAAGTTACTAGAACGACGTTTCTGTATTGACTGGTCAGCAGCAGAAGAAGAAATCTTAGATACAGCTGGGGATCTTGATCGATTTCTTTGATCTTGAATGTTCAAATTGTTACTATTATTTCCAGTAGAGTCCGATCGATGAACTTCCCCAGGTCCTAACTTAGCCTTATTACCTTCTGCTTCATACACCATTTCGATGATTTCTTCATGACTCAACCCCTGAAATAATTCTGAACTACTCCCAGTACCACTCGCAATATTACATTCAGAATGTGTACTAACTATTTTTCTTTTTTCTCTTTCTATCTCTACTTCTATTTCATATCTCACTGTACCAAATTGTTTACCTACATTGTCTTTCGCCATTTTCAATTCTCGCTCCAAACCACTTATCTTAGCCTCCAATTTCCGCTGTTCCTCCTTTAAATCCATTTCCAGCTTCTTTCTCTCCGTAAATTCCACTTGTGCCAATTCTTTCAATGCATGAACTCTCTCTTCCCTCTGTCTCTCAGCTAACATTTTCAAGGCCTCCTGTCGTTCTTGGTTGTTGAATCCATTTCCTAAATCCCTGATTGCCACTTCTCTCTGCTCCCGCTCGCGCTTTTCCAGCTCGGCCAAAGCGTCTCTGTGTCTGGTTTCCAGACTACTCAGAGATTGTTTGTGACATTTTTCCAACTCGGCTAGATTTTTGAAGAGATCTTCCCTGTCATTTAAACGTTTGGATTCTAACGCCTCGTAATGGTTATTTTCTCTCTCACTTAAATCCTTCAGTTGTTTGTCTCGTCTAGAATCCAACTCGTTTAATTTTTTCCCTAATTCCCTCAACTCTTGTCGAAGCCGAGTTTGTTCTCTTTCCATATCCTGTTCCCGACTTTCTAACTGCTGTTCCTTGGATTCCAACTTGTTTTCTTTCGATTCCAACGCGGTTTCCTTCACCTCTAGTTTTTTCAGATCTTCTACCACAACGCCTTCGACGCGAGCCGTTAATTTCTGTAATCTAGAATTTAGGTTTACCATGACCTCCTCCCCCTCTTTGATGCGACCCATCAAAGTCTCCTCGAGTTTTTGTAAACCAGCGCTACTACTCACTGTACTATTAATATTGTTCTGAACATTTCCCGCTGTACTACTTGACAAAATAGCGTGGCTCTCACCTAAATCCCTCATGTTTTTCTTTATCGTTTTCAAAGAATTCTCTACATATTCTGCTTTTTGCCGTCCATCTGACTCTAACCCACGCAATCGCTGATCTAAACTCCCAAGCTGTTCTGCCATTTCGGTTTGTTTTTCTTTGAAAGCTATCAATCTCTGCTCCAGTTTCTTCTCGTTGATGCCATCCTCAGACATGCCCAATGTCGTACCACCAGCACCGGCAGAACCCGTCTCAAATATCTGCGCAATGGAGGAATGTCGCTCACTCAAGTCCGAAACCTGACTCTCCAAATAAGTGATTTTGGTCATTATCACGGTCTTGAATTCCTCCACCTGCGTAGTTGTAGTCGTGGTAGAACTCGGAGCAACAGTACCATTAACAGGCGTCGTCGGCACAGTTGTTTCTGGCGTCACACCATTTTGAACTTTTGCTAACTTCGCTTCTACCTCTTGAATCCCCCTTTTCAAATCATCTATAGTTTTACCTTGTTGACTCAATTCTCCCGCTACCCCATCCACCATACTTGATTTAATCCTTTCTTCGGCCTTATTTAGTCTCTCACCCACTTCCTTCTCGATATTACTCACTAACGCACGCTCCAATCGCTTACTCACGTGCGCAACCAACTGTTGTTCGATCGCGTCCATTTTCTCCTGCACACTTTTCTCCACCTGATTCTTCAGCAAAATGGGAACATCTCTACTAAGGATTTTATCTAATTGTTTGATATCATCGTTCAGTTTCTCCTGGTGGTCGGATACCTTCTGGTGTATGGAATCTAACGACTTTTTCGTCTCCTCCTTATGGTCGTCGTGGGAAGAAGAATAGGAAATCATAGCTTCTTGAAGACGGTTTAAGTCCTGATAAATAGCGGAGGAAGCCCGCGGATTGTCGATTGGGGAGGGGGATTGGCCACCAACGATTTTGTTCATACCGTTGGACTGAAGAGTCCCAGTTGGACCAACGGTGGCAGTTACTCTACCGTTGGCGAGGCTACCGTTCCCCATGACATAACCACCACCCGTGACCCCTGGAGTAACTGGTCCATTACCGTAGTAGTTACCTGCAGGAACAGTTCCCCCAGGATTCACCGACGATCCTCTTGTAGCATAAAACATGCCACCTCTCCCCATGTAATTCTGATTCCCTGCACCCTCATCATCCGCATTCAAACGCATCTGCTGTCTGACCAAGAGATCCTGGCCGACGTTCTTCACCTCCCCATCCGTTAAGGGAACGATGTTGTAGTTTTCACCCGCAGGCTTGCCCAAATGCACTGTGTCATCCAACACCGTTTGGGAGACGGAACGAGTATTACCCTGGACAGGCTGGACTTTTTGTTGGAGAGGCTGTTGCTGCATATTAAGATTTTTTTGTTGGGGTGAAGACTGCTGCTCGAGGTTTTCGATGGGAGTGTCTTCAGGTCGGGGGGAATTGAAAGCAGCTAGAAAAGAGTTGAACATGATGATAGTACTAGTAGACTAAGAACTTAGGGAACTTCAATTTAATAGCTTGTTTATTATTAAAATCAGTTTATAAATAGGCTGTTATGATAATAAATTATAATACGAAATGCTTTAAAAGAATTATTGTGATTTCGATTCAGAACCGAGTTTAGAATTGAATTCAAAATGATCTATCTTAGGGGTGCTATACTAATCTATTGTTAAAAATTATTGCTATAATTGACATGCAGAATTGCTACTTATGTAACATGATTTACCATATTTATGATTAAAACAATTTATCAGAGCACGATCCATATTATCATGCAAAAGTTTATCGGGTAAAATTATACGGGGTGCTGTCAAAGTTTTGGTAAAAAATACAATGAAATTTTTTTTTGACAATGACTGAGAATATTTTTAAACGATAAGAAACGAGTCACAGTCAATGCCATGGGTCTTGGATCATTGTCAATGCAAGTCTCTCTATCTTTTTTGAACGATTGTTTTCTTAAACCTCTTTCTGAATTGATTCTCTGTAAGGTCCTACACTAAAATTTAAAACGTTGCCCTGAAACGATACAAAAACACAAACAACAACTGTATTATGGTTAAACTCGTGTTTCTTGTGTCAATAACATTTACTGTGCTAAGCACCTTTACAATGAAAAAATATCATTTCACAAATATCTAACCTGTAACTAGATTCAGATTCACTTAGATGTCCATCAGTGTTACTAATAGCTTTTTTCTTCACTTCCCCGCTGCAAACATACACTACTTCGACTTTGCCCACACAACTCCCTGCATCCCGCACGCTCTGGATGTTATAATTAATCTGTGCAGAACCTAAAACTATCTTATTATAATTCTTCCCTGGGCCTATACAAAGTCCTTCCAATGGTTTGGGCTGCTGACTAGTGTCAGGCGTTAGAAAAACTTCAGCCTCATCCAGTTTCGGATTGGTTTGGAAGTATTTAATCAGATGAGTGAAACCGAGGGAGCCGGAGTGCGTCCGGGTTAGTCGGGGAAGGAAGTCGCGAGAGAGGAGAGACTTTATCACATTGGTATTTTGGGAAATTTCTTCTGACATTGTAACATCATCATTCTCAGATGAGCTTGTTGTAGCGGTAGATGATGATGATGAGAGAAGGCTGTCCACAATATCTTCGTAACTGACGTCGCAACCAGCAATCAATTCGCCATTTATACGGATGTTATCACGAACATAATCTTTTCGACATTGATTTTCTGAGGGTAATATCGTGTTTTGTGAATCAGATTGTTTAACAGAGTCGCCCACACAGACACGAAACACACGGTTTTGACATTTTTCTCGAAACCAATCAGCATAAGTTTCGCCGTAGTTATTGTTTTCTCGGATTGAGGGAGCGAAATTCAGAATTTCAAACCTAGCACTATTCGTACTATTTGATGACTCAGATTCACTGCTACTTCCAAGTGCCAACAATCGTTGATTATAGTTTCCCAGATATTTAGACAAACCGATTTCCAGCGCCTTTATTCTCTCTTCACTTACACGGTCATTGGATAAATTAGTAGACTTCCGTCGAAAATTTCCCAATAAAAAATGCGCTGCTTCGCAGTAACGCATCAACTCCAGATAATACATTTTCGTTAACTTCTCCACTGACTGACGAAGCACGTCTTTACTCGCGCGCAGTTTGCTACAACACGTCGACCTTGTTCCGATATCACTGTGACTTGATACATTATGATTACTTAAAGTTAGTAGATCCAACGGCCAGTCTTGCGATTCTGATATCTCATCCGTTCCCTCTGTGAGAATCGGATCGGCAAGATCCTCCTCTAATTCGGCCTCAGAAAGATCGCACCAACGGAAATTTGCGTTTACCATTATTCTTTTACAGCTAGTTTTAACTTTTAAGTTTAAGCCTGGGCCCTGGGATTCTGAGATTAAATTTACTGTCATTCATTTAGAATTAAATTATTAATTTTAATGATTCTTGACAAATTATTTCAAATTGGTTTGGTCGCTCAATGACAACAGCTAAAATTGACAACACAAGAAAACATCATTTAACAACAAAAATCTGTTTCATTTTAAACATTCTTCGCCCTGATAGCAATTCTATTCCGAACAGTGATAGACTCATAAACAAAGTGCTGAGTATATTCGTCAACTTTAGCATAATCTGTGGTAACCGTATAGACTGTTACCTTTTCCCAGACTTATTAGTCGGCGATTCATCCAGACCTTCCAGCTGTTGCCGTTCCATGTGTGTAATCCAACTTGAATATGATGCTGTATACTGGGCTAACGCTGCAAAAAAACACATACTTGACGTTTGTAAAGTCCCCAAAGAATTCAGCCAACACACTTTTGGCGAACTGTTCCAACCTGAATCGGCTGCTGCAGCAGCGGCGAATGATGTTTTACTAGACTTATTACTTGGTAGCGTCGGCGAAGTAGTTAATATAGTACGACTGACATCGGAAGCGTCGATAAGGTTTGACAAAAGTCCCATAATAATGTTTGTGATAGTAAATTATTTGTCAAAAGGCGGGAATACAACTCATTTCATTTCGAAATTGAAAAAACTGGGTAGATACTAAATCTACGACGTCGAGCCTATGTGATAATGATGTTCATGTCTTGTGGTATTAAGTACGGAACTTTGACATATTAGTACTAGGTCATTTAACAACGTTAAATTGATGACACTGACAGTCTAGTGAACCACGAAGCGCACAAATTCACAATTTAAATAATCCCATATTAAAGTCTAAAGAACCTCCATAATTGACTTCCTTTACAAGCACGAAGTTGTTTCAGAAGATGATGAGTCGACAAAATTATCGAGTCTAGACAGTTATACACATGGAGAGGAGAAAGAAGAGAGAAGATGAGAAATTTACTACTACAATATATTAACAATGTTTGTTTGACCTCTATTAAATGCTGGTACTAGCAGTTTAATCAAAATTTAAGAGAAACAACTTATTTATTACTACAAAAATGAGAGAATCTAGTGTTAAACGTCTTGGAGGATTATATCATTTACAAAAAAGCAGCTGCATATTAGGTTTCTTGATCTAATAAAATAAAGTCGTTACAATAAAATTAATCGCACACTGTATACTATCTCCGTCAGTCACCCGGTCAAACACTTTAATATCCTCTTTCACCGCCTTATGATGCATTTGACAGAAGTTCGCTAGTATCAGGTGTGCGCAGATTACTCTCGGGCCCAAGAATATTTTCGATATTATTCCGTGCTAACTCTTGTTCTTGGGCGAACAATTCGGCGCTATGGAGATTACCGATCTTGTATGTTTCCTATATTAGAATTTAGTTTGGATGAAAGTTTATAACAATGGGAAAGGATAGACAAATATAATTCAAAAGAGAACACCTAGTAATAAAAATCTTAGTACCCCTATAATATTCGCTGCTTCTCGCCGAGGAATAAATCCGCTATATCCTGGTATACTTCCAATGGGTTTCGGCGGTAAATCCAATACTCCCAGTTTTTCCCTTTCTTTTCCCCGTTCAATCGATGGTTGATAGTGGTATTTATCACACGATCTCTGTGGTCTCGGCTTATTTTCTGAGCCTGGTTGCGGTGGAAAACCATCATCCAATAATGGCACATCATTCTCTTTGTTTTCTTCGGCAATTTTCTCCAGAGAGTTGTGTGTCTGATGTTTCCGAATCATGGTACCAGCGATCCCAGGCTTTAGTGTGGCAGTACCACCGATTTTTTTGGCCTTCAAAGCATGAATTGTGGTCGCAGGCTGCGAAAGAAAGGTAAGAGATTGCTGAGACATACTTACTACTTGAATCTGATTCACTAATTATAGTTCTTCTTTGAATGAAATAATTTATTATAGTATTAGTAGGATTAAAAAAATCAAAAACGTCTTCTATGGACAAGAGTCCACGCCGACGAGAAATTTGGTCTTGGAATGTAAAAAAACAAAATCCGAGACCTATTAACATAACATGACGAAAAACAATGAGTATGGATACAGGAGAAAATGATGACCAAACTTGACTTGCATGCTAAAACAATGATGCTACTCATTTTGACATCATTGTGTCGTTTCAGTGCTACTCAACCAAACTCAAAGCATGCAGTAAAAACAATCAACATCTACCCCAACTCAGCTACCAAAGGTGATCTTGCGTAGTTCTCGCTAGTAATGTACAAAATCATTTACTAATATGAGAGTGACTCTCACTATGAGGTTAGTCAGCAAGATTTTAGACGAAATTATGAGTCTACTACTTTTTACAATATTACTATAGAATGTCTTAAACTGTATTCTCTTGTCTTTAAATTTGGTGCTGCATGACTTCGTTAAACATACTCTAATTCGACTTAACAATTCTGACGGAAATTTGCATATCTACTAAATGAGAATAATACGAAAATGTTTTGTATATGATACCTGTAGTGTATATGATAGTTAAAAAGGTATATAAATTTCGTGTCACTCTGACCAATCTACTCTTGACAATATTTGTCACTCCAAACGAGGAAAGCAAGAAAATCTAATCAGAAGATCTGACGTCAGTCTCACCTTAAACCAAACTGTCAACAGTTTATTTCTTCAATATCTTTTTCAGCTCACCCTTTTGCTCCAAGCTCAAGCTACCTGGGAACTGAATGTCCCACCGAACCACTAAATCGCCATAAGTACCGTCCTCCTTCTGTAAACCGTGTTCTAGAATGCGTTTTTCGTATCCCGGGCTCACTGACTCGGGGACATGAAGGTTAAGAGTGGACTCATCCAATAATTGCAGGTTTATTACATGACCAGAGAGAGCCTCAAGAAGGGAAACTCTGAGGGGTAATAATTAATTTAAATAGTTTTCAAATTATGTATTACTGTTCGAATCTCGATTTATATCATTAGATTAATATCCATTTAGTATTTACATCGTACAACAAACTCTCATACTTGTGAATGTATAACAGATCGTAGCTATCCATAATCCTTTCAAATTTTTCATGTGGTTGTTCTGTTACCGTGAAAATCACGTCGCTCGCTGTACTCGATGTTGGATGAATTTGGTTTCCCTCCCCTTTGAAACATAGACGGGTGCCCTGTTTCCACCCTGGTCCAATCTGCAGCGTTAATGTCTTTACATCCGTGTAGGATTTCATCGTGTCGGCGGAAAATCTCTGACGTTCCACTTTTTGGGATTTAATGGCGCCACGGTAAAGCTCGTCAAGAGTGCATCTCAGCTCGAGATTGGTAGCGTTCGCATTTGAGTTTGAATTTTGGAGGGCGCGAGGAGCTGTTAATGATGGAATGAGAAATGTTTTTCAAATTTCATTCAAGGAAAATTCATATTAGTAGAAAATTTAATTTTAGAATTCTTAGCCTGTACCTGAAACTAAGACTTCATTCAACCATACTACCTTGATAAATTTAATATACCCAAGTTAAATTTCCCTTCCACTTCCCCTAGCATCGCCGCTGCCGGACTAGACTCCCCAAAAAACCGAAAAAACAAATCATATGGGTCACCAACATATTGAAATCCTCTATATTCGATTTCTTCCATGGTACCATCCTTCAGTCCCCGTTCGCCATACATGTCGAACCTAGCCCGCTTCGTGGGATCCGACAAGACCGTATAAGCCTCTGCTATCAGTCTGAAGGTTTGTTCCTGTGCCTGTTTCGTGTTGGAGAGCGAGGTGATACCTCCGGCACCAGGATTAGTAACGAGATTGGTGTTGTTGGTGTTGTCGGGGTGGTATTTTAACGCTAATCGGCGGTAGGCATTGTTTATTTCGAAATCAGAGGCATTGCGGGGGAGGTTGAGCACCTGGTAGTAGTCGGTGTCAGGCATGGTTTTTAAGATTGAAGTTTTTGAGTATACTGACTAATTATATGATGGTGTAGGTTTAGGAATTCTATACTTGTGTAGTGAAATTTACTTCACAATGTAAAAAAAAAGGCTGATTATGTGAATGAAGAAATGAATTTGTGAGGGTGAAACGTGATAAGATTCAGTGCTGAAATAACAAGACTGCTCATTCAAATCACCAATACAGTCTTAATGAACTCCATACTGCTCAATACTGATCTATGTTTCCAGGTAAATTAGGGCTACTGTTTGAACACGTCGAAAAAACTCCATTAAACAAGCTGTAACAGCTTTACCTTTTCCAATCCGCCGACAATTTAGCGATATTTTTTCTTCTGCAAAGTTGTTGTTTCTACTGCTTTATTAAAATCTATACTAAACCTTGGAGCTACCCTGAGCTCAAATGCTAAGTTAAATAATATAATATTTTCTTCACGGTTCATATATCATACTACGGAATCATAAATTTATCCAGAATCTGAATCTGAAAATGACATACTAGTTATTAGGTTTAGTGTAATATTGTTTTCCTTACAAGGCTTAGATTTTAAATATCGTTATTACAAAGACAATATTCCTACTTTTTTCTGTAGTTTAAAGTACCAAGTAGGCTCATAAATATGTCTTGGATAATAATTTTAATAAAGACGATACTGCTTCATATCAATCATAATAACAACGTCAAATGCTGTTTTAATCGCTTTAAGTGGACTGGTAGAGAAATCTAAATGTGATGATTCTATGATTAGTTAAATGGAAATGTTTCGACAATAGACAGACTAAAGGATAATGTTGTTTTTGAATTTGATAGGTACACAGGGAATACACTTAGAAACTAGTTACATCCATCCTATGAAGGCTCTTTGTCAGTGAGCAGTGCAGGTAGGAAGTTTTCGCTAGCCTAATACTAAGATAAGATAATAAGTTTCTTGTCTATGTCTGGAAATTTGTTTTCAATGGTCTTAGCTTTCTAGTAATCAAAATAATGTCGTTTATAGTATAGTTGCAAGAGATAAGGTTTAATTAGCGTTTTCATACTACCAAAAGTTGCAATAGTTTTAACATCAAAATAATGCGGAATAATTAAATAGCGGTTAATATTCAATCAAAATACAATTAAAGTACCAAAATGACTAGGACTGAGAATATCTCATCATTTCAAGTCCAATTCAAATTTGACAACACACATTTATCTCCACATGTCATCGCATTCCGCTCTATTCGGTGCTCCACCTCTGTTTTTCCCATAGCTACTGTTTCCATACGCCCCTTTCCCGCCTCCATATCCTCCTCCATACGATGAGGAACCGCCACCATATCCTCCTTTTCCACTTGAACCATATCCGCCTCCTCCTTTTCCGAAGCCGCTGTTATATCTGTTGTTACCCTTTCCGCCCATTCTGGCGCCTCTATCGGCTAATTGTTGGAGCTCGTCACTCACGTTTTGGTCTGCTTTCTTCATGATACCCACCAAATCAAAGGCGCTCTTGGAGGCCTGTTTCAGGTCATCCTTGCAGAAAAAACTGTGAGACACACCGAACTTACCGGCACGACCGGTTCTACCGATTCTGTGCACGTAATCTTCGATGTTGAGAGGGAAGTCGTAGTTGATAACCAATTCGACGTTCTTAATATCCAACCCACGGGCGGCAACATCGGTAGCAACCAGGATGTTGCATTCAGATTGTCCACCCCAGCCACCTCTATTGTAGTCCATGTTGCCATCTGTGCCCTTTTTGAACTCGGCGAGGGTCCAGTCTCTGTCCTGTTGTGTTTTGTCCCCGTGAATGGCCAAAGCCCCCAAATGTCGGAGTCTTTGAGACACCCATTCGCAACCTTTCTTGGTCATACAGAAGATGATGGTTTTGAAAGTCATGTTATCTACATCATTTCCCTTGTTGTTATAAGGAGTTGAATCAGCGGTAGTCGCACCATCGGAATCAAATGAAGCTTTATTCTTTGTCTGCATCATTCTCAATTCATCCCGAGCCCGAGCTTTCTCTTCCTTCAGAATCTGTTCGATTCTATCCAATTTATAACTGTCCGCATCTCCATGACACCGTCCATTCACCATCATTCTGCTCACACTGTAACTGTCGATACATTCAACGTTCTGTGTAATTCTGGGGTTAGCCTTCAACTCACCGACTTGTCCTTCACCGATGTGCACATGGACTGGATCGGTTTTGCACAAATCACGGGCAAGTGCCTGCACTTCCTTAGGCCAAGTAGCGGAAAACAACATGGTTTGCACGTGTTTGCTACCGTTGTGCCCGTTGTTATAGGACAAGATGGATTGGATCTTTCGGATATCCTTTTCGAATCCCATATCGAGCATTCTATCGGCCTCATCCAAACAGAGATAGGTTACTCTGTGGAGACTAAATCCAATTCTATTATCCTCCAATAAATCCAAAAGTCTACCCGGAGTGGCGATCACGATCTCTCTTCCGTATCTCAATTCCCGAGCTTGTGGGCCTTTCGGCACTCCACCTACCAAACAACAGGAGCGAACTCTGTTATCTGGGATAGCCTCCGACAATTTCTTTGCCTCCACCTCAATTTGTTGGGCCAACTCCCTGGTAGGAGCCAATACCAACACGATTGGGCCGGTCTCGTTGTATTTCAGTCCGTTGTTCTCCTCTTGTTGTTCCATAATTTGCATGGCACCCGGGAGCAAAAATGAGAGGGTTTTTCCGGAACCGGTTTCAGCAATACCGATCATATCTTTACCAGAGAGAGCAACCGGCCAGGTCTGGGCCTGGATGGGACTA
>Ga0099797_100659_pt1 | contig 21314 bp, 11 predicted proteins | sample Uncmet_Sort48C_1_FD_89871 | JGI IMG/M metagenome (GOLD analysis project Ga0099797, IMG submission 89871) | Marine eukaryotic communities from CALCOFI LINE 67, Pacific Ocean - C012_Sort48C_1 | ecosystem: Environmental > Aquatic > Marine > Oceanic | place: Pacific Ocean: Monterey Bay | collected...
ACTTGAGAAGTCTGAACTGTTGTTGCTGCCAGTGCTGATGATGAAATTTGACTAGACTGATTTGTCATTGAAGTATTATTAAGAACGCGGTCCGGTCTATTCATTTCCCAGTCAAACGGCTGATTTGACGAATTATTGAAATTGTCGGAGGAGTCATTACTGTTAGAATCCGAGTTTTGATTCGGATTGGGATCAATTTCGCACCTGGGGCGGTATCGACGTTGGGGCGAGGCATCAGTATCAGATGTCATGCTATTATTAGGAAATTTAAGTATTAGTTTCAATCTAATTTAATAAATCACGTATTTACTGTTTAGTATTTCTTACAAGTAATATCTGTAAGAGTAATTAGAATTTTTTTGTTACAGTGTAAGTTTAACTTTTCTAAAGGCTATTAGTATCTAAATTGACCAATATAATGGATTACTTTCTTAGGAGGCAGGGTGATTAATCAGTGTTACAATATTATTAACCAGGGGTGTGAAGCTGTGAAATTTATGGATGGAAAATGGATGTTCTCCAAGAAGTTAATAGTTATGTGATGTTTAAGTTTTCGACAGAACGATTAAAATTTTCAGGGTTATTTCGTGATTCTTTTTCAACCCTCTACAGCTGTAAGAACGTGAGATTCTTTCGCCGACTCTCAAGTTAAACGATTCAAACGACAAGTTGAACAATTCGATACTAGTCAGAAAACTTTCTGAATATTTTAAACGGTTATAAAGTTTGACCTCTCTATAACATTGATTAATAGACTAGCGCCAGATCTACGCCTTCAAGTTCATAGACTAGGCTAGAAAATTTTCTTTTTCATTTTGCAGCCATTGAAACACACAAGTTGCGATGAATTTCCCTGCCTCTTCCTGGCATTTATCTGGATGCCACTTAAAACACAGTTTTTTCAGGAATTTCTCCCGGTCTTTTCGCTCAATGATCTTCATTTTGTTGGCCTCCAATTCCTGACTCAACGAAGCTATTGCTTCATTGATCTGCACTTGTTCTGAGGCTATATGATTAGCGGAATTTGTGTTATTCAGGTTGCTGCCAGTATTATTACCTGCATTATTATTGACATTAAATTTATTATACCCACTAGCCCCACCCGCTTTATATGGGCCCTGAGGACCTTGTTGTCTTCCCTTGCTATTTGTCCTAGTTCTATAACCGCCGCCGCCAGTTCCGTATTTCTCGCGTTCTTCCGCCATTTATCGGGCCTTTTCGGCGTAATAACCGGGCGTCATTTTGTTTCTCTTGGGCATCGGCTTTTTCTTGCCCGCCCCGCGATACGTATCGTTGAAATTTGCATTAGTACTATTGTTATTATTTGCCTAATTATTGTTAAAATTCCGTGCGTAGTTAGCATAATCAAATGCCTCTGGACGGGCTTTAGGTTTCGCCTTCTATTAACTTGACTACTACTGAGACTGTTGCTGTTTTTCGTAGTACTCCTTTGCTTTGGCGTATTTGTCCTCCTTTGTTTCACCGAAAAAGTTAAATTCATCTTTTGTCGGTGGTGGTCGGTGCTTAGGAGACGAACGCGCACCTCCTTCGTTTGCATATTATGAGTCAGAGTCTTACTAAGATTTACTACTCTATTACTTAGGTTGATTCTGCTGACTCGACGTCGAACTAGTCTACTACTGATTCGCAGTGGAGGGCCTGTCGAATCTCTCTTTCGCATACTTCCCCCCAGAAAATGAATAAGCTGTCGAAACCTTTTACTACACTCTGGGCGGTGCCTCTTCTTCGGTAACTTCTGGCTCTTTATACGACGTTGGTATCGTCGTAGACTACGTACTTCCCATAGTAACATCCTATGAATAATCAGATGAAGTTCCATATTTTTTTCTCCTTGCTTCTTCCATTTCTCTTCTAACTTATTCTTTTCCTTTAAATTTCGGTTTTCTCATCTCATTTTCTTTTTTTATTCTTTCTTCTTCTTCTTCTCTTAATCGTTATATCCTTTCTTATCTCTCTTTCTCTTCTCTTTCTCTTTCTACATTATGTTAAAATTAAAACAACTCAGCATATTCTTCTGCATCATCATAGAAATATGCTTCTCCATCCATGGGATCAATATAATATGGTTTTCCACCGCTTTCCTCATCCCAATAACACCGTAAACCCATGTTGTCAATGATGAAGGGCGAACCGTCTTCGTCGTAATAATAGCCAGTGGGGTGGTGGTAAAAGGCGTTTAGACGCGGATCAAACAGAAACTCGTCGTCGACGGTGGAGGTTTCGACGTTGGTGGGCGGTGGAATAAAATTTTACTATTACTATTGGGAATCCGAAGACTGGTGGTGGATATTATTATTAGTATCGTGGATATTAGTACTATCGTGGTGGTGGTGGAGGTCCTATGGAATAGACTATTAAGACTGAGGATTGGCATCTGAATCATGAAATATATCATCTGGGCCCGGACCGTCAGGTGGACCAGTAGTAACTTCTGAATTTAGTTGAGTCGTCGTATTAACTACAATTTCAGATGGGTTAGAATGTTAAACTGAATTACAGTTACTAAGAGCATCATCGGTTTAAATATTCGCCAGATCAACGTCGACACCGAGACCTTTAGATTTACTAAATTTCTTGATTGGCTCTGCAGACTATTAAGGCTTAATATTAGCACCAGAATTTACATTCTCGGACTCTTCGTCTTCTCATTCCGTGCCTTATTCTCACCCTGACATATCATATCAGGCAGCATAATAACCCCGTAGATAGGTTTCATAATCACCTCGAAAACTCGCATTCAAATCCAAATTTTATTAATTACTATCAAATTTATGATTTTATGATGATCCAAATTAATTTTACTTTGTTTAACTTTACACTGCACTTTCTAGCTCCTCAGGGCCCTCATCATCATCTTAAGGAGAAGTGTACTTCTTTTTTGGTCTGCTTGCTGGACGTCCAAAACAACAGCTTAATTTACCTCCTCCAGACGATGACACAGGTGCCAAGTCTGACTTTATAGTAGTAGTAGTAGTAGTAGTACCAGTATAATTAGGACCTTCCTTTCATGATTCAGATTATACTACTTCATTATGATTTTTCCCTTGTGCCGACATAAATTTATGACTATATTAACCCTCATTGACATTGACTGTATCATACACCGGTACAGTGGCACAAACTTCAATAGGAGACTCCTCGACGTGACGAAAAAAGCACTTCTCCCCGAATGAACAACGACCCTGTCGATAGGCCAAACAAATCGGGCGTCGAGACTTCTCATCATCTAACAAAGACATGAAATTTGATGATTTTAATAAGAAGAATTAAACTAAAAATTTAAAAAAAGGTAAAAAAAACTTGGATTTCTATTAGTTAAACAGCAACATTGAATCAATCATGTAACCGGGTAATTATGACTGAGAGCCTCACTACTCTTCAATGTAACATTTCTTCTCAGAGACTTTAATGTCATTATAATTTCTGAACGTATGGCAGCGTTGCGAACAAAATCTATCAGATTTATTGACCTATGGTTTTTATTTAGTTGCAGACCGTTTTTTCGTAATGATTCCCAAAAAATATAGTCAGATGTCATAATATCAAGCATATCAACAACTTAATTTTTTTTTTGTTCAAAATCACTTCTTAAAATTGAACAACACAGTGTTTTACTATTAAACGTCGTAAATTATGTATATAATTAGATAAGTCTTTCTTGTAAATGAACTTATATAGTCTAGTCGTTAACTAAATGGTCTAAGCTGCTTCTCGTCCTTATAATACAGAAAATTGTACGCTTCATTTCGGGAATTCTATAATATTTAATCTATCGATACTATTACATAATTGTCAATGTCATGATCATGATGTTGTACTACTACTGCTATTACGTATTTAAATTCAATAATCCAATAACATCTTCATATAAGTTCCCACCACCGTGACTTCCTCCCTTCAAATTTTCCGCTAGAATACGTAACGCCGGTTTTAAGTCCCCTAAATAGGGTCTCAACGAATTATTCCCTGCTCCTTTAATTTCCCGTACCAAATCGATGATTTCCCTATCCTGTCCCAAATTGTAGTCGAAATTTCCTGTCTTACGGTTGATACAGTTTTGCAGCGAGCGGATGCGTTGTCCAAGAACACTAGAATCCGAACTATCAGCACCAGTGTTGGGCCCACTCGTTGTATTCCCATTAGCTGTTGATGAAGACCCCCTGCTGCGTCGACTATTCCGTTCTCCACCGCCTCTTCGCCGCGCCCTTATCACCAAGTTCGCGGTGTACGCGTGGCCATTAATAAGCTGTTTAGGCTCTGTCTGTTGCTGTTGCTGCTGTCCCGAGCCTCCTTGCACCTTCATCACGTAATCGATTCTCTTTTTTACCTCGGATTGCGAGGGTGGTCCGGACTTCGTATAATAGCTCAGATGCTGCACTGAAGTAGGCCGAGACCTTTCAGCCGAAACATGGGCCTCATCAACAAGCGTTGCACCGTAAAACTTAATCACAAAGTTGTTGGGTTGCATATCCGACAAACCACTACTCTTTTGGTTACTATTAGATTCTTGTTGCTGCAGCTGTGCTTTCCGCTTGTTAATCAGCATGTTTTCAACAGTTTCCGTAGGATAATGGTAATGGAATGTAGAATAGCCGAAGTTAGGATTCTTGTACCCAACTGCTCTGTTTCCCTTATTTTCCCCCCTCAAGTTGCTCCGCCAGGGCAAACTACTTAAATCTACGTCGCAAAAAAACAACTCGTGGGCTTCCGCGGGGCCTGCGGCACGTAAGGCGCGTGGAATAATAGGATCCGCTAAAAGAGGTAAATCACGCATCAAATCCGGAGCCTTATTGCCACTAGAAAGTGTGGTGATGGGTAGAGAATTAGTGCCCGGAATGTTATTTAAGGGCGTGGAACCAGGAATGGCGACGAGAGATTGTTGGGAATTTACTATGGGTTGGGAATTCAGATCTGCCTCCTCTTTAGTGTTTTGTTGTTGTTGGGAATTATTCATTGGAATAGGCTGAGAATTCAAATCCGCTTCTTCAGAGACTTGTCCCTGACCTTGTTGATTTTTCAATCCCGAAGAATTTTTACCCCCAATTCCAGCCCCACTCACCCCCATATTCCCACCAGCCATACTGCTATTTCTTCGCGGAGATCTCGGCGTAAAATTATTGTTCCCCCCATGAAATGAATTATCTCCTTTCCCACCATGAGGCGCCGAAGGTAATGCTTCAACCGAACTACTGCGATATCCTCTTCCTCCCTTCGAATTACCCGTCAACACGCTGCTTTGGGTACCACGGTGGTCACCATGAATTCCAGCACCTCCATTTGGACCGCCACCATCATTTGCTCCGTGAATACCACTTCCATGACGACCGTGGTGTCCATCATCATACAAACCATTTCCGATCACCGACTTGGATCTGCTTCCCGCTGTACTTGGTCGTTCAACACTATTACCAGTATTTGGACCTACTACTGGGCCCAGTTTGTTGACATTATCTTCGGAGACAAATACGTCTTCTTTCTTCTCGTGTCTGTAAGCCGCGTATGTGTAATGCAGTCCCAAACTCCGCCCGATCGCGGGTGACAACAGATCCTGACTCATCAGAATGTACTTCCCAACGGACTTACGCACTCCGCCCTGACAAACCAGTTGGTTGAGATAACGCTGGTTGTGTCTATTCAGAGCACTGTCGTGGTGCGACACCAGCGTAGCTAGGTCGTTCATCATATTTGAGACACAACCCCGCGTGGTAGAGGTGGAGAAAGACAAATCAGGAGCGGTATTCACCTCAATCAGCCACACCACGCCGTATCTATCAACCATGAAATCGAAACCAAGCACCTCATAGGATTGATCTCTAGGCGCCATCTTCCCACGAACCGAATGGAGAGCGATCCACATCTGTTGGATGATCTGTCTTTTAACCGACTCAAACGTTATCTTGCCTCCCCCAGGATGATGTGAATTCAAACTCCCTCGTCGATTCGATGAATTTCTCTTACTGGGAGAATTATTCCCAGCCCCTATGTCCGATCTACCGCCTACATCCGGGTTTCTCTCCGGGTTCATCTCCAGGTATTCGCGATACTGATCCGAACTCCACATACTTGCGTCCAGAGACATCTCTAAATTCGGACACAACTTGGTTACGGCGTTGTTTGTTAGATGAGTGTATGGATCTTTCGTGTTGGAGTCGTATTCACGGGCCCCAAAACGGAGGTAGAATTCGTCGAAATACCAAGCACGGATGTTTTTTTGGGTTTGATTCGTCACGGCTCCGGACGACGTTGTGATTACGGAATTATTGGCGTTATTGTTCTCAGTACTGCCCCAAGAAGTTAAACACACCCACTGACGAATATCGAATTTACGTTGAAATATCAATTGAGGTGCCTCGATATACTTCTGAACAATCATATTCACCGGCGCAGCTTTAGATTGATTTGTGTTAGTTGTCGGCGATCGATTTTCATCTAATTTTCCTGCAGCCGACGCTACTGCTGCGATTTCTCTAGGATCTTTATTCACATCATTTTTCCCTTGTCCTACTTTCCCATTATTATTCGGAGATAAAACCTCTGTTTTCGTTCCACGAGGACTTATACTCGCTGTTGTTGTCGTCAACCACGGCGTCTTCCCCTTCACTCCACTTCCTCCCATCCCCAATGGCAAAGTCAAATCATCCCCGGCCTCACTACTGTTCCCACTACTGCTCCCACTCCCACTCGCCGTTGTACTACCTCCGTTACTGTCGGTTTTCCCTATTCCCAATCCGAACCCATTACCACCATTACTGCTGTTGTTGTGCCAAATACTTATTCCACCCGGACCCCACGGTGTTATGCGGTTGATTTTCACTTCAACAGTCGCCTCCGGATCACTGTGACCATGACCACTGGGACCGGCCATTACTGCACCTGCGGGTTGTTGTTGTTGGGATGCATCAGATGATGCAACTCCTTCGACAGCTCCGGCAGCAGTTCCTGCCGCCTCTGGGTCATTAGGATCAGAAGTTTTCCGGTTCGGACTATTAGCGTTGCTATTTCTATTCCTCGCTGGACTTCCTATGGGAGATTTCAACGCTTCGGCCCCACTAGCGCAATATTTTACGCTAACTGCTTCACATCGCGCGAAACTAATAAGACTCAAAGGGCCCCCACTCTGAAATAACGGATTGTTTTTCAAACTGTCCATGTAGGTCTTTGGAAAAAACACGGTAACATTTCTTAGGATCTCATCCAAACAAGAAACAACCTGGATACCTCTACCCCGTGATTGATTAGATGGTTTTTGGATCCACAAATTGTTTTTACCATCCAAACCGTGTCTTGTGCCTCTGAATACCTCTCCCATCTCGGTTTTATAACTGTGACTTTGTTCAAACAGCAAGAACGACGGCACTTTCCCATTACATCTCGCTGCTAAATTACATAACAACGCCGTTAGTTTAGCATCCCTCGTCAACAACTCTCGAGGACAGTACTCGTGAATCGTTGTCCTATTCGGGGGGCCACTCATTGCCAAACTTGCTTTATCCGCGTTACTACTGTTTTGTCCATTCGCTATATTCGATTTCAAATAAATTCTATCTCTAAATACACCCGTGACCAATCTTCTATAAGCTCCCAACGGTGTATCTCCAGCTCTTGCGTTATTTAAATTACCCTCTCTACTCCACCCAACCCCGCTGCCAGGATGAACAATCGGATGCACGCTTCCGTTGTTTGTCACAACATAGCCGTTATTCCCATTCATACCGTCATTCTTACTCATTTGCGCAGCTTTCGCCGCCGCTGCTGAGGCCGAATACGCCGCTCCCGGTCTGGCGCAGCCTGTTCTTACATCTTCTCGTCTTATGTTCATTCCGCAAACAAACTTGTTAATAGCCCGTTGTGTGTCCGCAAAATTCTTTCCCTGGCTCAGATTATTCAAAGCAGCACTAACACTGCCTCCTTTTGAGGGCGATCCCCCACTAGAATTAACAAATCCACCCGCTACCGCTACTCCACCTGCGCCTTGATTCTTCTTGGGTACCCTGTAACCAGGAATAGATTCCAATCCGGTGTGCGTTCCCGGGTCGTAATTCGAAAACAAAATCCTAGCCCCACCGTATATACGATCACGAAGTAATAACAATTTCAGCCAATCCCGATCATACAAATAGTCTTCTGAGACTGTCGATCGGATATTGTCCCCAGGTACTTGCGGCCCTAATTGGGAAACGTGGGTTTGTCTTTTTCTAAACATGACAAACACGCTGGTGAGATACTCTTCTAATTCATCGAGGTTGAGATCTGGAGACGCTAAAGGATCTTCAGGATCTAGATCGGGTCGGAGATAACAGAAACAGGTTCCGGATATTTTCGTTCTCCCATTATAAGAACTACTTGCTGAAGATGAGGAACTAGTTACGATCTGAGACATAAACGCTGATTCCTCCGGCGTTAAATACTCGGAATCCATTGACTTTTCGCCACCCAATGAGAACAATGGGTTATGCAAAATATGGGAATTCCTCGGTAAATCATGGTCCCCACCCATCCAGTTATTCTTATTCTCACCACTATTTTCACCACCATGATCCCCTGGACCGTCTGTGACCTGACCATCTGGACCTCCACCCTGATGATTATTATCCGCCGTCGTTCCTCCCAATCCTACACCCATCCCTCCCCGACTACTCCCTCCGGGCCCGCTGTTGCGGCCCCAATCCGCCGGCACAACTCCATTCCGCACGTCCAAAACCTCCGCCTCCTCGGACTGTAGCCGTAACATGTCCGGACTGTAGCTGAACAACTGTTCTGTCCCATACTGATCGTAGGTTTGATAAATCACCCTCGACACGTTGGTGTTGTTGGGGTTGTCGGTCGGATTTACGTAGGCGAACTCGATCTTTTCTCTGAGGTCGGAGATGATGGAGCGGACGAATTGTCTTTGGTAAGAATAAAGAAACTTATCGAAAGACCTTTTATCAGACATATCATAACTGGGAGACATGATTTGGTAGGGGAGATTACGACAGAACTTCTCGACGTTGCGCTGGAGACCGATTTTGGTTGTGAGTTCGGCGATATTACCGAAGAAATTAACCACTCTTTCGTTTGGACCGAGATTGGCCACCATTGGACCGCTGTTTGCGTTGTTGTTCTTGAATCTGCCCGCTCCTGTGTGACAAGAAAGACTGTCTCCCCCCATATTTTTCAGAAAACTACTCGAACTACCGTGCGCAGCGTCGTGAATAGCGGATGGGGCCACTCCCAAATCCGCTATTTTGAGTCCGAATTTCATCTGCCAAAACGAACTGTTCGCCCCGCTAATATCCGTGTTTTCAATCCAACCCAGGGCCTCCAATTTCTGTCTCAACACATGCAACGCTCCGCCTACATTTGTGTTGGGCGAAAGATGCGGTTGAATGGAAAAAATTCTCGTGTGCGGCGCGATGTTGTTCTTCCGCTTCCACTCTTCCAGAGAAGTTGCGACGATAGAAGCGTACTTCTTCTTTACGCCCGTGTTCACGAACGGCGGCCCTTGAGAACCGCGACGGACCATGGCTCCACCACCGGTATTTGGACCGTTACCACCACCACCCGGTCCGTTGTTGTTATTTCCACCAGGTCCTCCGTTTGAGTTTCCATTATTCCCGCCGTTGTTATTCCCTCCACCATTCTCGTCTTTATGATCTCCGTCCTGTTCGTCGGCGTTGTTGTTGTTTTGATTGTTATTTTGATTGGAATTATTGTTATTCGAATTATTATTTCCCCCGTTATTATTATTGTTTAGTGAATTCCGTCTCAACAACATACCACCTTTTCCACCTTGGGGACTAGCAGGGCCTCCTAAACTGTTTCGAGATTTACCACCGGCACCACCGCTTACACGCCGACCACCGCCACCAATAACGCCGGGACCTGACGAGTTTCGCAACACCTTCAACGGAGAATTATGCTGTTGCTGTTGCATTGACATTGAATTACCACCTCCGCCTTCTTGGTTGTTTTCATTTGCGAGATTGGCCGAAGAAGACATTTTTTTTTTTTGTCTTTAAAAAGTCTATTGAACAATGGTTCTGAATTATTACTAAGATAATAATATCAAATTTAGATTCATGTAGCTAATTTCAATCATATTTCTCTAAATATGATATCTCAATTCATAATAAATGGGGGAAAACACTGTTTTTTTTGGAGGGAGGAATGGAAAATCGAATAGAATCAGATCGTTAGACAGTCGTTAATATATGTGTCGTAAAGTCGTAATGTCATTCTAGAAGGCCGTATCAGACCATCGACATTAATTATGCGCTCATTTTCTTTCTTTGTCAGAACGATGACGGAACGATATAATACCCTCAGAACCGTAACGATTTACATGCTAATAAACAAAAAACGATTTCGATTTCAATGTTTAAATTTAGGACAATATTTCGCGGATCGCGGTCCCATTATTCAATGCGAAATAATTCGAAGAGAACATTCCCTGTCACTGTGAACGAGCTTTACTAAGACTTTAATAGACTTAGCACAGAAAATTTCATCTAACTTAAACTTGACATGTTCATTAGTGAAATATAATATGGATGTCTCATGAGAAGTGAGCAGAAGCAGTGTTGACCTTGACTGTTCCTATCATCGGATAAAAGGCTTGTGTGAATCTCCATAATTAGACACTGGACAGAAGAGCCTGGATCAATGTATCACTGTGCTTCTGAATCTTCATCAACTGTGTAATTATAGTAAGTCTACTAGTGTTACACAATGAAGACTGTGTTGTGAGAGTTATAAATTTCGTAACGGTATCTGAAGTCTTGTTACTAATAGTACTAGAATGCTTAAAGTTTTTTACGGTGTTACTTACGTCTCTGATTAAGGGGGTAGAGAGACAATAGATTATAGAGGTAAGCAAGGAATAGATTCAAAAATGTGAGTAAAAAGAGTTAATGGCAACTGTATTAAAATTTGGCTATAATAGTGTTGACTCTGAAAGAGAGTCAAATATTAGTAAAGTGAAGGTCTATACAAACTTAGATAGTAAAAGTCGAATCTCGTTTTTGAACAAAAATAGTTAATCTTAAAAGTGAGTGAGAAGAAGAAGAAGAAGCTATATAATCCACGACATAAGACGGAAATATTAATAGGTCCTCAGTGGTTTAATAGGTTAAATTTTGAGTTTTAAAATTATATAGAGGTAGTTATACTTAGAACTTGAAAATTCTTCGACTTATTATATAGTACAGGTGAGACCAAAACAAAATTGGACGTTCAAACATGGATGACTTATTCAATAGTCATTGAAACTGGTTAATCTCGTCACCCAAGTTTTTTTGTGCCACATTATCTTCTTCTTAGACTTTACTCCAACGACAGAAATTTGTCGTTGTCGATGCCATGTATTCCATTAGATTTATCACGATAATTTAGTGGGCAGTTTTCAAAATTTCACAAAAACGGTCTTTAAGTATATACTCATAAATAAATTCCGTGATATTTATTTAACAGTGTAGTATAATCTATATTAGTAGTAGTAATTTCCTAGTCTATCCAATTTTATCTTCAGAATATGATACAACAACGAACGAGTTTATTAACAATAATTATATACTTATTAGCAGGACTGTTTGGCAGTGGATCTACAATCAAATGGAAAGAAAATTTGTACAGTTAAGTCGTTACGGTGTTAAAAAATATATATTTTTTGGTGGTTTAACTTTTTTCTACACGCTGGTCTATGATAAAATAAGAACTATTTGAAAAGGTTTTACTACTAGTGTTTTTCTGTCACAATACTACGTACTAAATGTAATCGTATTAACCGGTAGTAATTTGTAACTGTTGTCATGTCATGATCATCGTCTGATTTGTTTTCAGATTTACACTGGTCTTTTTCTTTTTTTGTTTCCATCACCTCCACTAGCTTGACCTTGTTGTTCTTCATCACGACCACGTTTCTTACCACTAACTGCGGCATTCATCTTCAATTTACCAGCGTCCAATGTATTTTGATTATTGTTAATTTTCGTCCAATTATTGTAGTTGTTATCAATCCATCCAATTGTATGCTGATGACGTTCGTCAAGAGCCTTATTATTCGCCAACTTATTGTTAATGTCATGATCATTTTCAGATGCCCTGTTGTTTGTTTTACTCACCACATGATTAGTATTATGCGAAGCTGATGATGAACTTGTACCTCCCGATTGTTGTGCTGCATTAACACCACTTTGACTGGTTACTTTTGTTATCTTATTCCAGCAATCATTTTCGCTATCTTTTGCATACACCTCGCGAGCAATCGCATCCCTTCTGGATGTAGCCGGAAGTCCTTCATTTGAACCCGTTGACGAACTACTATTTCCCGACCCTGTCACTGAAAATTTCCTTCTAAAATTCGGACAGTCCCCAAGTTCCTCCAATTCCTGAAAACAGTCATAAAACAGCTTATAATCCGGTCTACGCGCAAATTCCAAATCCCTCAACAAATCCAAATATCTCAACATACACGGTGGTAAAGCGTCCAACAAAGCATATCCATTTAATTCGGTCGTTGTCCTCAACTTCCCATTCTCTTCGTCAAGTGGTCCACCAAATATCCCCTCGTGGTGGATGTATGACTTCATGCCCCGCGGAAATTTGTTGTTGTTACTACTAGAATTACCATGCGGTGGGGGAAGTCCTATCCCCCCGTATTTCCGTTTGTTGTCTCGGTGTGCGTCAAAAATATTCCTCTTCCCCTTTCGAATTGTTTCATCCCTTTCTTTCGATTTAGCGAAGGACATCCGTCTCCAAGGCAATCCGCCCCACAATAAATCGATGAAAACCCAGAAAGCACCCTCTAGATCGTCTCGTTTTCCCTGTTCGATGGAGGTTAAGGCGGCGAGCGAGGCGTAAGCCGCTGTTCCCCTAAAACTAGCACCTGTTTCTGGTTGATAACGACACTGTTTCTGGGGAAAGAAGTTGTCTTTCGCTAACCCGAAGTCAATGAGACAAACGTCTAATTTAGTCGCTTGACTGTTACCCAAAACGAGATTCTGAGGCTTGATGTCCCGATGAACTATACCCATGTCATGGACCTTCTCGAGAGTGGCGATCAGCTGCTTACCCAGAAAACCCGTTGAACATAACGAAAGTTTATGATGACGAATGAGTTTTCGCACGCGGGAGAGATCTCTGCCCATTAGCTCGAGAACCATGTAGGGCCCTTTCTTCGTGTTTTGGTATTCGTAGAACCGGGGAACGAGGGATCTGGAGAGAGATTTTAGTTTGATTAAATTAATACCATAAATCAAAAAGTCGCATATGATTTAACAATGTCAATATCTGTCAAATCAGTAGTAACTAATTACAAATTAAATTTGAACTTACTTCCCTCCAACCGCATTCAAGCTTTCACATAGTCTTTTACTCAGCTCCGCTTCCCTTATCAATTTACTCGTCCCGTCATTGCGTGGTTTCTCGAATTTCACCGCGTAGTTCTTCTCACCAATCACGTCAAATGCGTTATATAGCTCGCCAAAAGCCCCAGTGCCGATAACAGCCTCCACACGCCAACGCTTGCCCTTGTTCTGCTGCTGGCTTTGAAAAGAGTGCACGGAAGACTCTCTTGTGGAAGCAGAGGCGGAACGAGAACGAGAACGGGCGAGATCTGGGTGAATTGACAAATGATAATCAAATTGAAATTACATAATTTGACAGTCACATCACAGTAATAGTATATCATTGTTGTCAAATAGCTACAACATAATGTAACTGTAAAGATCCATATTAATCTGCTAGAAGACTCAATAATATTCTATACCTTTTTGTATAACTTCCTTGCTCTCGGGAGGGTCGATATAATCACCTGATTCGAAAAGGGGTTCTTCAGAGCTCATCTGAATCTGTACTGATAGAATGATAAAATAAAGTCTAGAACTGTATTCCCTACCCTCCTACTCAAAACTTTTGTGTTTAAAAGGTGGTCTGTTATAACTTATTTTGTCAATGTGAAAATTATTATAGTCTTTCTTCTACGTTTCAATTAACTTCTACGTACTCTTTTAGAATTATAAAATATATATGAGAATTTAAAATTCCAGAAGGCGCCTCCAATTCAATGGTATACACTTTATTGAAAGAAAAAAGGGGAAAAACGCCTAGATTGAGAAATTATGGTGGTAGTAGTTGTATGAATTATCTATGCACTTAACAGCTGAGTAGTATATAATGCAAATTGTTAGACAAATCTCATCGACGTAATACACTCTATTAGTATTCGTATAAGCTCGAATCTATAATTCTCAGCAGCTCAATTCAGTTACTAGGTGTAAACTTTAAAATAGCACTCTACATTTCTCTAAGTATAGTTGTGCTGGATGATCAGAGTATTGTACCATGTTCATTTATATTCAATGTGTCAAGTCCCAACGGCGACTTATCCCGAAAACTTTTACTAGTAGTAGTAGCAAGTGGCATTAAAAATTATGACGTGAAAGAATAGTAAATACTAAATACTATGCATGTTCAATAATTATAGTTTAACAAACAAAAAATCACAATAGGCGCAGAAATTGAATTTACTTTAGATATTACTTTAACGTCACCTCGGTGTACGTAAAAATCTAGTTCATTTTTAATCGAGAAAAAGAAGCTGTGTCCAGAATTCACTGTGTGGTATGATTGATATACCCCAAAAGCCTAAGGAGTTCGCAAAAACCTATGACATTAAGGCAAATAATTCTAATCTTTTTTTTTTTCATTAATCGTTCTTAATTTATATCAGACTACCACCTTCAGGCATTTTTCTTAAATGTTCGTTGTAAGTATACTATATGACATAAAAACTTTTAAATAATAATAAAGCAAGGGCAGTTGATTAACAGTTGAAACATAAAAGGCAAGAACTCTTCCAGTACATTAATGCGTAACTAGTAGGTTGCAATTATTGCAAGTCTGAAGTCCTTTCTACCTAATGTATCGTTTGAAAAGAAAGAAAGAAGTCGTTTCTGAAAATGCATCTCGATTCCATATTCTGTAATTTTTTTGAGTCGTAAAAAAAACATAATTAGTATATCCGCAAAATTTGATTCATCATGTCAAAATCATATCATGAATATGTATTATATTTAAAACCTTCACCTATAATTTCTTTCCCACTCAATTATTCGTCGTCACAATCCCCGTAAGTTCCGCCACTCTCTTATAAATCGTCTCGCTTTCCGTCGGAAAATCCGCCAAAACCTCTTGAAAAGCTCTTGCAGTCAGTTTCAGCACCACAGAGTAACAATTTGCACGGACCCACGCCGCTCTGCGTTGTTTGGTAATGAGCGCGAACTCACCGAAATGATCACCGGCAGAGAGGATTTTAATGAGAACCAATGGATTGGAGCTGGGAGTGACATTACTGATGACATTAGGAGGGACGACAGCAATGGTGTTGCTGCGTGTGTTGTTGCTTTTCTGAGGGTTATTAAGTCCTCCTCCAGCCTTGTCTTTACTGGCACTGCCACCATCAGCACTACTAAATTGAGATTTTTTCGGACTAGCCGTAATACTATCAAAACCCATATCCTGATGTCCGTCGGAGACCGCAGGATGAAGACCGTAACTACCATCAAAATGATGATCTGTAATGCCAATTTCCGCATTATTGAGGGAGTGTAATTTTTTCAAGTGAAGGGAATTCACCCCATTAGGCCCACCAGGTCCACCACCTGTCATAGTTTTTCCGAAAGTTCCAGGTCCACCTTCAGAAACCATGTGAGTCAACAGGGTGTTATTACTAAATTCATGATCCTTTCCCCCAGCTCCCTTTCCACCATGACTCGTGGACTGTTTGTGCATTGCCATGGTTTTCTCTTCCAAATTGGAAAAATCTGCAAGACTTACCCTGTTTGTATAGGTCGTGGGTACATGATGATATGATGGCATTGGACCATAACCTGTACCGGGTCCTAATCCTCTATTATTATAACCTCCGGGCACACCAGGATAATGACTTGCCTGATGAGTCATAGCAACATTGTTAGGAGAGTTATGTCCAAAGGAATGAAAACCAGTCACGGCTACACCAGGTCCACCCACGAAATTATTTGGATTACCTCCGTAACCGTGATCTCCGTAAACGTGATGACCTTTATTATACCCACCTGGTCCACCATGACCGCCCTTATTACCGTACTTACCTTTTCCGTAACCTTTCCCAGGACCTACAGCCCCTCCGCCACCAGGATTGAAATTGCTAAAATTTGTGCTCCCGCTGTCCGCCCACGTGTGTGGATCCACGCTGTAATTTGATTCCTCATGACTGTAACTGTAACTCTGGTTAGTACCTCCTTGATCATTAGTAGTATTGTTGGTGAAAGATGACTCCGACGGCGTTCTAGACCGTGATGAAGAGGAAGAGGATGATTTCGAGTCAGCACCGTAATCTGAAGAAGAATTACCGTTGTGATTATTGGTTGTGCTACTACTGCCATTTTGAGAATCTCCATTTTTATTATTAACTTTAGTACCTGGTGGCCCTGCGGTTGTTCTGCTGTTACGGATGATGGGAGACTCCTCTAAACCTTCTTCTGGTGGCGGAGGAGCTTGATTGGCATTTGTGAAATTATGATTGTTATTGGTTGAATTTCTAAAATTTCCGAGTGCCATGTTACGTTCAGATTCAGACGATTGATTGAAGTTGGCGCTTTTATTCGGACTTTTGGGTGATGCTAAATGCACTCCTTCGCGCTGTGCTTGTGCAGGCGTCAGTTGTGGCTGAGCAAAATTATCAGGTTGAGACTTTTTTTGGTTACTATTATCCGAGTTATTGTTGTTCGGTTGCGATCTTCGATTACTTTTTCTCGTATCCTTGTCGTTATTTGAAGAACCTTTTCCCCCAACTGTGGCGTCACTACCTTCTAAAACAAAAGCTACCGATTTATTTTTGTCTGTATTTTTAGACTTTTTCGAGCTACTGCTACCACTAGAATCCTTCTTATCTTTTTTTTCTTTTCGAGAAGATGAATCCGCAGACCTTTCTCTTTTCTTACCAGACTTATCTTTCAACCCAGATTCTGTCCTTTCTTTACTTTCTCTAGATGATCTAGATCGACTTGATTCTTTACTACTTTTACTCGTTATCGATTGAGGCCCTGCTCCTTGTTCATTAGCCCCAGTCTGTCTAATCCCGCCTCTTGCCGACGGTGGCCCACTATTCCCAAACTCAATATTACATAAATACGGTGATCTTCTTTCATTCCTTATCAAAACTGATGCTTCCCCCTTCAGGATGAAAAACATTTCTCGTCCTGTCTCCCCCTTCCTACAAATATAATCACCAGGTAACACTATTTCATCCGTCAGATAATGTACCAAAGAGGACAAAAAATCGAAGTTATCTGTGTTACTGAACAAACTCGACTTACTAATCATATCGTAGTACAAAAAAGTCTTCAACTCCAGCAAAAGAGTAGAGTTAACGCAGGGATTTGAACTTCCGCCCGCCGATGAATTCCCCTGTTGTTCTCCACCCCCACCACCGCCACCGCCCTTACTACCAAATAACACGCTCATCGCCAAAGTATCGTAGTGTAAAATCTCATACGTTTTCAGAGCCCGAACTTTCTCTTTGATATTTTCTCCGATCCCCAGTTTTTCTAGCGCAGATTCCATGAAGGCGAGAGTTTCTTGGTGGCGGGAAGACAAAACATTCAATTGTTGCACCGATAACACCAGAATGGAAATCAGTAAGGAAGAAAATATGAAGCCAATCACGGTGAAAATGATGAGAAAACATAATGCCAGAGGGTTATGATCCACTTGAGTGTATAAAGATTGGGTTTTGTAGGCGGGAACGGCTTTTGGCTCCCAAATAGATATACCCAGACCAAGACACATTTGAGCGGACTCTACCACAGAATAACTGTAAAATAAAGCCAATTGATTCCACACGTAGCTTTGTTTAAATCTGTATGGTCTGCTATCATCAAGAATATCCCCAATTTTCGTACCACTAACCGCAGTCAAATCCACATTAGTACCCACATTATAATTAGCACTGTACCCAACACTCGGCGTAAACTCTACAAGATTCTTGAATGCATCGCTCTCCCCTACATTCAGCGCAGGTTGTATCTTAGTGTCCCGAACAACTCCGTCACTTGCCTGATGTTTAAACAACCCAAAACTCCCCGATACCGCGAGATATTCATCACCCATTACCGACGTGAATCCACGTTCCGGATGCGCGTAATTCCAAGCATCCACAAACTTCACACCGGTCGATGGTTGATAATACAACCGGTGGACCGCAGCGAAATTCCTATAACAATACCCATACCCAATAAACTCTGCCCACACACACCCTCCAATATGAACAAACAGAATAACGGTGAAAATGAAGATAATGATCTTCTGGATGGGACTACCGCCGAACCTGAATAGATTTTTGTCCACTGAAGTGGGGAGATTGAGATAATCTAACCCGCGAATACCGGTTTTTAAGACCAAGAGAGGGACGAAAGCAGGTGGAAAAACGATAATTACGGCGTAAAACAGGGAGGACGCCACTTGGAGTAGATAGACGGGGGAAGAACTGGGGAGAAGTTGTTAGAAACCGATCTAAAGTCGAACAGATTCACTAGGTGTATTAAGTATCTAGATTACATGTCATACTTAATCTACTGCACAACAGTAACAACCAATCAAAATTTACAGTAACTTTAAGTGACCACAACAAATTATTACATATTCAGCAAAACTGCACAACAACAATCTCAATTATACAATCTCGCCACCATTATTCGTCCTCGTTTCATAATTTCACACGATTTGTCCAGGTCCAAGATACTCACATTTAACCGCAGCAGCGACAATATCAAATACAACGCGTCGATCACCAATAAATCAATGATAAACAACGGCGCTTTCGGGTTCTTCGACAGGTTAAAAATGTTCTGGTAGGTCACGCCGGAGGAATCATATTCGTTTGGGTCTAGAGAGAGCGTGTAGGAGGTTAGCATCTTGTTGGAAGTGGATATCGCATAAGTGTAGCTTTTACTGTCGTCTGCAGCTGATGTGTAACGAGGGAGAATGGAAGGACCAGGACCCGAGCCGTTACTACTAGAATCTAGATTTTCATTCATTCTATCGGACGCGTCCAGACGCAGAAATACCACGATGAAGGGAACCATGAAGAGATTCATGGTCGTGAGAATCAGTATGGTTGTGTCAATCAAAAGTGCTATTTTGGAAGTGGTACAGCTCCAGACACAGGTTAAGTATCCATCGTAGTACAGATTCATTAACTCATTTGAGAGGATGAAAGGAGCCTTGTATGGTGCATACAAACATAAGCTACACATCGATCTGGTTCTTTTATTCGTCCTAAACGACCCGCCATTCATAATATTGCGAGACTTCCCATTGTTGTCAGATGATTTCGAACTTCCATTACCACCACCAAGAATTACGTTCGTTAATCTCTGTCTAGTCGACTTCGTCATGTTATTACACGAAAGTCTATTACCCGTTAAAATACGTTCCAAGCCTCCTTCGACCGTCCCAGCGTCCAAAAACTCATTCAAACTAGTTGAATCCGACGCTAACGCGTCCAACACATCGGTCTTCAGCTGCGGATCCAGCTGAAATCGCTCTCTGTTTAGTTGCGCATTCGTCACGCTCGCTTCCTGACTCAGGGAGTTGCGTCCAGTAACGGTGTTAAAAAGTCCTCCTACCGTGTTTGTGCTGGAACCGTTGAAAACTGCCGAGCTATTGAGAATGCATTCCGCTCGTTTTAACCGGCGAGCCCATGGGGAACCCACCAGGTCGAATTGATCCCTTTGATAATAAGAATCATAGGGGTTAAAACCCACTAGATCCTCGAAACTGCGGATGTAACCAGAATCCCTGAGTTTCCTATCGAGAAAAGAGTCCACGGTGTTGCTTCCAATTGGTTTTTGGTTAACGCTGTTGCTTGTCGACATTGCTGTTTCTTTTTCTTTTTCTTTTTCACCATCCTCTCCAACTGACTCAGACTTTCTATTACCGAACCAATTGGTAAACATTTTGCGAGACTGTCTCTAGGATGACCTACTACTAGAACCTCCATTAGCACTTGAAAGTCTATCCTTACTACCACTTCCTTGCATCATCGCCGCTATAATCGGATTCGATTCTTTATACGCACCCATAAAGTAATTCGTCTGTAGCTTACCGTGTAGTGCGCTAAACGTCGAGATTTTCCCCCAGGGATTACGGGGATTCATAGAACCTGAAGGCGATTTTGCGACTTTGAGAGCAGCTCCATTTGATGCGGTCTTTTCGAGGTTTGGATTAATATTATCTTCAGATGACTGTAGTAGAGTGGTACTGCCAGTATTACCTGGATCAGGATCATCTAAATTTCCTGTAGCAATATGAGCAATAACAGTATTCCGAGCATTTAACTCAGTGGATTTGTCGGCAGCATAAGTAGGTTCCGAATCTTGCTTCCCTACCGGATCTTTTTTCTTTGCAGTAGATTCTGGAGAACTACTGGGCGCAGGAGTCGTTTTAGACAGATTGGAAGAGTCTTTTATAGACATGATCTAAGTGATAGTAGTAACTGTAGAACGCAAAATGAAATTTCAGTAATAGCAAAACAATTCCTAATTTATTTGAAAGACTTTTCCATACTGGACATTGTATTAGTAAGTTATTTTTAGTAGTACTAGTGATGAAACTGTTTTCAGCTCTTTCACTCATCCTGATATCGTTCTAACTTCAACCATAACCAATTTACTTTTGCTAAATCTCCTTCGAAAAAATACATCGTGAATCACGATCTGAATCAGTGTACGAAATTCGAATTTAACAACAACCACAATGTTGAAATGATATCAGAAAAAGTCCTAAGTAGTAAGTACTACTAAAATGATTCGAGCTAATATTGTGAATTAATTTTGAAAAATTCTAGGCTCTTAGTACTGGATGTGTACTCTGCATGTGATCCAAGATCAAAATTTCCAAAAGTGTCTTCAGATGTACTGAAACCACAAGTCTGCGTTTCAGAATCCAAAACTAAAAATACAAAAGTTGCACAATGCAAACATTATCCACAATAATTAATAACAACTACTACGTCGTCGACACTCCCTAAAGTTGTTTCACGGTCTGCCAAAAGCTCACTACTCCCACTACCGTTACAAAAAAACAGATTCCCCAGTGCAAAACACTCTGTCCCCCGCTGCAGCAGAAAAAATGGATGCCCAACTTACTCTTATCGATTCGTCTTTGGCCGGTGGTTTTACACAACGGAAGTTTCTTTTCTCTTGATTTCAGTTTTTCGACAGCAACCATGGGAAAAATGTAGAAGATGGTGGTAACAAAAACTGCTCCTA
>Ga0099797_100660_pt1 | contig 21298 bp, 17 predicted proteins | sample Uncmet_Sort48C_1_FD_89871 | JGI IMG/M metagenome (GOLD analysis project Ga0099797, IMG submission 89871) | Marine eukaryotic communities from CALCOFI LINE 67, Pacific Ocean - C012_Sort48C_1 | ecosystem: Environmental > Aquatic > Marine > Oceanic | place: Pacific Ocean: Monterey Bay | collected...
GAAGTTTATGTTTGAAATGCTGCTTGGTACATTCAAACGAGGGTATTGATTCCTAAAGGTCGGCATTATGGCAATTTTTTGAGTTTTAGGTTCCATTGGGCCCTTTTGGCTTGTCTTCGGTGGTCTCTGGGGACCCTTGGGCTGCCTTGGGTGCCTTTGGACGGCCATTGGGGCTCCATTTGTTACCGTTGGGATCCATTGGGGCGCCTCTGGGCGGTCATTGGGCTCCATTTGTCGCCGTTGGGGCTCCATTGGGGCACCTTTAGGGGTCATTGGGCGTCACTTTGGCGGTCACTTTGCGATCATTTTGGTTCACGTTGGTTTTTTATCATTGAAGGTCATGGAAAGTCTGTTATAGTTTTTTTTTTGAGAAAATGTGCCATTAAGCGTCGCAAGTGTGAGAAAACCTCGATATTTGTATGTCCAAATGGGGGACTCTAAAAAAATGTTTTTTCTCCCAAAAACACGACATCGAGTTTGTATGCATATTTGTTGGTCTAAATGTACTTTTGTTGGTCTAAATGCATTTTTGTTTGTCTAAATGCATATTTGTTGCCAGACTTGTGTGACGAACCCCCAATTTTTACGATACCAAACTGTCCCGAAAAAATCGATCTTAAAATAGAATCATGTGCCGAGCTTGTGTAGTCCCTTAAAGCAATTCAATTGAGAGAAACAAGTACTAAAACTCCTCGCAGTCACTCCATTGGTGCCGAAGGCACTGTGGCGGATATACAGTATATATGTATATATATATATATATATTGTAGTTCCTAGAACGTATTTACCCTAAGAAAGAGTGGAGGCCGCCTCACACACAATATGTATGTATGTGTGGTCGGCTCAAGCGGAAATAGCAAGCGAATTTGATTAATGAACGCGGCGATTCGATCCGTCGCTAGCGAGATCGCTCGGGGACTCGCCACTGGCTTGATCGTGTGGTCGGGTGGCTCTTCGTGCCCTTCGTGCAACCCTACTCTCTCGTGTCCAGTTCACTCTTGCCCCGACTGCATCTGCCCGCCGGGCTCAGCCACTTGTCAGCTCAACCCTCACGGTCTCGACTGGACCGTCACGGTTGTGGTCGCCACTTGTTCTTTGCTCATCGGCTACCTGGCTGGCCGGCTCTCCACTTCGACGCCACGTCCTACCAAGCGTGGTCAGTGGGGTCTTCGCTCCTCTCTTCACGATGGCGGCTCGACAGGCCGGAAGTGAAGTGTTGGTCCGTTACAATGTTCGTGGACCTGTTGAGTGGCATGTGCGTCTTTTGGGCTGTCAGCTCGATGTGGATGGTTGGATCATCTGCACTCCTGACTTTGATATCTACTTCGAAGACTTTGCTTCGGATGATTTCCAAGCCGTTAGGGATTTTGCAGCCGGAAGGCAGGCACCACCTGGGGTCAGAGCCGGAGACATCTACGACTTTGCGAATGCCTTGCAGGGCCCAGCTCTGGCAGCCATTTTGGCAGAATGTGATGCAGAAGGTCGGCGCCACGCTCAACGGCACCGCCTGCCTTTTCCTTACGTTCCTCCGGTGCTTCCTGGTGGTGGTGGCCCAGGTGGTGCCCTTGTGCCTGGTGGTGGCCCTCCGGCCCCAGCCCTTCCAGGGCCCGCGGCTCCAGCTGTCCCCATCGCTCCTGCAGCGCCCGCTCCTGCCGTGGGTTTGGCCGCTTTGGGAGGAGCTCCTGGACTTCCTGCTCCTGGCGGTCCTGCGCCAGCGGCTGGTGGAGGCCTTGCTGTACCGGCGCCCGCAGGCGCAGCCGCTGCAGCTGGCGTGGCAGCTCCTACAGATGCCAGGGTTCTCACAGTCAAGTACAACTCTCAAGGGATCCGCTATAGAGAATTTCGAGACGCAGTGGACTCGATCTCGGTGGTGGTTTGGCCTGATTGGCCCCTTCGTGGGCCTGTCACGGTCGTTTGGGTCCTCAAGTTCATGCTTGAAAATGGAGGCTCACCCACCCAGTGGCACCTTAAATGGAGGATGCTCGCCAAACTTACCGCCACCGATGGCGGCGTTTCCTCGCACGAACTTTGCTGCCAAATTTTGGAGAACATGGTGTGCTACGACCAATTGGATGCAGGGGCTCTTGTCTCTGCCGAAAATGCGGCCAGGCACATTCAGCTCCAGGAGGACAGGTGGCAAGAGCGAGTGTTGGGGCAGGCCACAAATGCATCTGCCGACGCTTTGCTCTTTGCGGGCACCACCAATCGAAACCTATGCATCTGCCCATTGCTCTCAGACTGGATCGCCGAAGAAAACCGGAAGTCCAACCTTGTGGCCAAAGAACGTCGCAAAGCACGCGAAGAAAGAGAGCTCCAGAAACCAGAAAAACGTGGATAGCTGGGTGGTGCGTGTTCTCTTTGTGATCTCGGTTGCCCTTGTTGCCTTTGTCCAAGCAGCTGGTGGGCTTAATTTTTGGGACATTTCTCCAGGGATGGTGCCTCCTCTTTCGCGCCAGCGGGATCTCTTTCCTTTACCCTATTTTGAGGAGAAAAGTTTTGACTCTTCGCGCTCGCTCTCCAGAGTTGTCAAGCGCAGGTTGCTTCGTCGTCAACACACGGTTGAGTGGATCAACGATGGGGTGCATTGTTTGAACCGACTTGCAGGAGTTCCTTCCGCTGCTCCGCCTGGGTCGATTCCCGCCGCCTCCAAAGTGGCTTTGGACAACATTGCACAACAGTACCTTCGCCTCGGTCCTCCTCCAGCTGATGGCTCGAAGCCCGAGGGAGCCTTGCATGAGCTCCTCGGCGCGTCGTCGGTTTACCATTCCGAGCGACAAGATCTCCGATCCTATGCCAGAGACCTCGTCTCGTGGCCGACTACCGGCAACCGTCCCATGTGCGTTGGTGATGGCCTTGCCGCGGCCGACAAAGAATGGCTTCATGATTGGCAAGTGCATCTGCTTCGTGATAAGCAGGCTTTTGAGCAGGATGCCGCCGCTTTCGGCGCACATCGCATATACTGTGATCCACTCTTATTCAGATCTCCCAAAAAGTATGCAAGTTTTTTGTCTGAATTAAAATCCAGAGGAATGCTCCGATGGAGGAAAGCGAAGGGTGAGGCGGGTAAACTGGGTGTGTTCTTTGTTGCGAAAAAGGATGGCCGTCTGCGCATCGTTTTCGACACGCGTTTGCTTAACCTCATGTTCATCCCCCCCCCCTTCCACGCGGTTGCCTTCGGCGGCCTCGTTCGCTAACGTTACCGCCCCTCCTCCCACAGATTCTTCTGAACATCACGTGTTCATGGCCACTGGTGATGTTGAGAACTGCTTCTATGGGATGGAGGTTCCGCCTTCGCTTTCCGACATCTTTACTCTTCCCAGCATAGAGGCTGGCCACGTAGGTGTTGATATCATAGATGGTGAACCTATTTCACACAACGAATTGCTTCTTCCATGTTTGAGTGTTCTGCCCATGGGCTGGAGTTGGTCCCTTCATATTTGTCAACTTGTCATTTCCAAATGCATGTCTGAAGTTGTGGGTCCGTTTAAAATCATCGAGGACAAAAGGCCCGGGGTTGTTATCGACTCCTCCAGTGATGTGGTTGGGGCCGGTTATGTTGACAATTATGCTCTTATAGGGGCCGACCAAAATAACGTTGATGACAAACTCCAAGTTGTTAACAAAAACCTCACCAAACTTGGGCTGTCTGTGCACGAAATAGAACCGGCCTCGCTCGAAGCTGGTTTTATCGGGCTCGAATCATCTAATGGTGTTTTCCGAGTTAAACGAAAACGATTGTGGCGTCTTAAGTTTTCTTTAGATGTGCTCTTGAAGAGAAAAAGGTGTTCGGGGGCAATGCTCGAGGTCGTCCTCGGGCATTGCACTTGGATGATGCTCATCCGGCGTGAGTCTCTGTGTGTTATCGATCATCTTTACCGGCATGTTCGTGACTCGTACCACGTTGTTTCGATCCTGTCACCCGCTTGTCTTCAAGAGCTTCACACTATTAGATCTTTGTTGCCATTGCTTTGCGTAGATATCAAGGCCCCATGGGCCCCCCATTTGTATGCAAGCGACGCCTCACCCACCGGGCTCGGTGTGTGTGCACGTTCAGCCGATCCTAAAGTTGTGCAGCATTTAGGCACCGCCCAAGAGAAATGGAGGAACAAGGTTGGGTCGGCCATCCAGGCCCGACGCTCAGCCCTTGGTCTAGATTCGAACGTCTCTGACAACACGATCATTGATTCTCACCTCCCTTTCCTCACTTATGACATTGCGCGTTTCGACGAGGTCCCCCATGACTTGCTTCAGGCAGAAGATTGGAAATTGCTCCACATGTCTACTCTTCAGGGCCCCGAACACATTACTAGATCCGAGGGTCGGGCTCTTGAATGGTGCGTCCGACATGCTTGTCGAAATGTGAAAAACCATCAATCTCGTCTTGTTTTCTTAGTTGACAATCTTGTTCTATGCTACGCCGCAGCCAAAGGAAGGTCCTCGAGTCCTTTGCTCAAGGCCACCCTTTGCCACCTCTGCGCACATGCCCTCGCCACTGGCTCACGATTTTTGGTGAGGTGGATTCCGTCAGAGGCCAATGTGGCGGACGGGCCTTCGAGGGGCCGTCGCCCAGGCGGTGCTCCTTGGCACTCTGGTAGTTCTGGGGACAGCACAGCCGAGCTTCCAACAACAGCTTGTGGCAGCGCTGGGCTTGCCAGCTCTACCCAGCGGCCGCCAGGGCTTGAGAGAGCCAATCGAGATTCCAGTGCTGGTGCGTCCTTCGCCGTCCCAGACCGACGAACTACAGTTGGCCAATCCCTACAACCATGCGGCGCAGGCGGCGAAGAGGCTCAGACGAGCCCAAGACGAGTCAACATTTCCCTTGCTCAGCTCCTCGATGGAGTCTTACCTGGAGAGCGTGGCGGTGAAACCTCCCACCAGGAAAGATTACCACCGAAGGTTATCAGAATTTCGGAGCTGGTGTTACAGCAACCTACACCCTTGGGAGACAGTGCCGGAGCTAGACGGCGCTCTGGTAACCTTCTTCGACGAGCTTTACTTCAAGGGCCGGGCCGTGTCAGACGGAAGCGGTCGCTCCTCACCTTCGTCTTCAGCCTCCCTTTGTGTTTCCCCGGGCTCGGCAGAGTCTTCAAGGTTGGCACAAGATGGCTCCAGAAGCAGAGAGGTTGCCTTTCCCTTGGCTGGCCCTAGCCGCTGTTGCAGGTCTGCTGGCCCACGTGGGTTTTGCACAAGTCTCCCTCAACCTGGTGACCCAATTCAAAACTTATATCCGTCCCGGGGTCTGCGACATGATTCGGATCAAACAATTGGTCTGGCCGACCACCCAGGGCGCCCACCAGGTCTATCAGTGGTGGGGTCTGGTCCTTCATCCAGCCGAAGACCAAGTGCCCAGCAAGACTGGCCGATTCGACGATGCAATCTGGATGGACCTCGACAGTTGGATCGGCCCCTTGTTGGCCAAGCTCACTCACCATCGATTGCCCCACAGTTTCCTTTGGCCCTTCGCCCCTCGAGGAATCATTCATCTCTTCCGCGAGGCGTGCAAGCTCCTTCATCTCTTGGTCCTTCGGCCCTGCCGCCATGCACTGAGGCACGGGGGGGCCAGCGACGACTTGATCACAAAACGAAGGACCCTCGGGGAGGTCAAAAGGATGGGGTGTTGGGCCAGCGACGCATCGCTAGTCAGATACGGCAAAGAGACCGCTCTCCTGCAGCAACTAAACAAAGTCAAACCAGAGGTGCTCGACTACGGGGCGCGCGTGGCGCCACTGTTGCCAATGATCCTGAATGGAGAAATGCCGGCACCTCTGCCACCAGTCAGCAGACAAGCTCTAGAAAAGCTTGCACAGTTCACTCTTCCAATGCGGTAATTATTCGCTCCCTTAAGTCCCAATTCCGAAAGGCTTTGCGTTCTGCTCGAAAATTCAAAAGTCATGTTTTCCTTGAGTTGTTCGCGGGCAAAGGCCACGTCGCGGGGGCCCTGCGCCACCGCGGTTTCGCGGCGCTTGCCTTCGAAATTAATGTTGGGGTTGAGTTTGACCTTTTGAATCCTAATGTTAAAAAACTTGTTTTGGGATGGATGCGGAGTGGTTGTATCGCCGGAGTTTGGTTGGGTACCCCATGCAGTTCCTGGTCGCGGGCGCGCCGTGGGCCACCAGGCTCTGCATGGGGTCCCCTTAGGTCCCCTGAACACATTTACGGGCTCCCCGGAATTTCGCTTAAAGACAAACAGAAGGTTGCTGGTGGCAACGCTTCCATGCGTTTTACGGCGGCGGTTATTCGGTGCGGTTACCGGTGCGGTATCCCGGTTATCCTCGAAAATCCGGTGAGTTCCATGTTGTTTCGGGCCCCACCCATTCAGCGTCTCTTGAAATTTGGCCACCCAGTGTCAACAGATCAGTGCCAATTCGGTGCACGATGGAGAAAGCGCACCAGGTTGGTGTTTTGGCACTGCGAAGATTTTAGTAAATTTAAATGTTTGTGTCAGGGCAAGAGGGGTGTTTGTAGTCGTACGAATAAACCACATATAATCCTCGCAGGAGCTAGTAAGGAGCACAAGTGCCTTTGGACTCTTGTGGCTCAAGAATATCCGTCCAAATTTGCCCATACAGCCGCCGAAGTGCTCGGCTCATCCTTTGAAGCAGGGCGTTCATTAATGAAATTCCGCTTGCTAGGCGTCTAGGCAGGTTTGCCTATCCAAGGATTCCATTATGGCTATGGGTATTGAGCTGGAGCTGTATAGTAGCCCATGGGCTCGGCTCCGCTTTGATGTGTCTTGCGTGTGGCCTGACTTTGCACACAAACTCGCCATGTACTTTCAGACACAGGAACATGCATGTGTTGAAAATCACATGTCCTTCACTTTGTTAAGGTTTGCATGAGTTTGCATGTTCCCATTCCTCTGGTACTGATTGAAAGGGGTATTGTAGTTCCTAGAACGTATTTACCCTAAGAAAGAGTGGAGGCCGCCTCACACACAATATGTATGTATGTGTGGTCGGCTCAAGCGCCCACCTCTCCCACCCAGCTCTTGAGCCTCAGCGGCCTTTGAAAACTGGGGGAGGTTTTTGGATTATTTGATTTTTCCTTCCTTGCGGTATTGAGCTGGAGCTGTATAGTAGCCCATGGGCTCGGCTCCGCTTTGATGTGTCTTGCGTGTGGCCTGACTTTGCACACAAACTCGCCATGTACTTTCAGACACAGGAACATGCATGTGTTGAAAATCACATGTCCTTCACTTTGTTAAGGTTTGCATGAGTTTGCATGTTCCCATTCCTCTGGTACTGATTGAAAGGGGTATATATATATATATATATTGCAATTCATATCTCACTACGTAACCCTTTTCACAAATTAGTGAATCGTTTTAAGTGTTTTTTGAATGGTTTGGGAGTCACTCAGGCGGAAATTTCAATAACATCCGTAGTCTTGGAGGTCTGTGGTGGGCGTTGTGGTTGTGGGCGCCAACATTGGACACACCACGGCGACAATCCGGGCCACACGCTGGCAACAAATCTTTTGTTGGACACATGTTTGGTATATGTTTGGTGATTTTCACAATGTTTTTTCAAGCTGTTTTTAATATCCTTTTTCAATGGAAAATGCACACCTAAGGTTTCCCAAATGAGTGACGTTGGAGTGCTTTCTTGCTTTTAGGGGATGAGTTGAAGTAGTGAAAATTGAGGCCGCGCCCAAGCGGAAGTGCAGTTTTACATATCCAAATAGTCAGAGAACTTCAATTTTGTTTATATTATTTTTAAGTTTGTTTTCGAGACCCGGGCAACGCAAATTTCCAACGATTTCGGCCTGCATTTCCGGTGCCACCTATTTTTGTGAAGTCAAAGTTCGAAGTAAAAATACAAGAAGTCACGGCGAATTTGGCGAACCCAGGCCCCTCCGTCCAGAGACCTCTCACGGGACCAATGACCAGTGACCAATGACCACTGCTAAGGGTCCACTTAGCTAAGTGACACAGCTAACAGAGGAAACCAAGGGACTACAAGTGACACAGTCAACAGAGGAAACCAAGGGACCACTTAGCTAAGTGACGCAGTCAACAGGCGACAGCCTGATTATCTAATACACCGTTGAACACAGGCCTGGCGAATTGGCTCTGGCCCCTATTTTTATTAAAGGCCACTTGTTTTTGAAGTCTTCCCTGCAGTAAACACCCCTGCTTGAGGTGTGCTTATTAATCCAATCGTCGCGTTATTTGGAGTCGTAATTTTGCCGTGTATTCGGCGTAATTTCGTCGAAGTGTCGGCATCTGTCGGGGGGTCGATGTTCTCAGAGAGCCATCCAGGCAACAAGTGTCGCTTAGTTTATGTTGTGACGGATGAAATTCAGCAACATCTAAAGCCAATTTTCCGGCCCAGGGTCCCTGACGCCTTTTTCGCGTCCCCGGGGCCCTTCAAAACAGGTCGGGGACGTGTTCGAATGCATCTGGGGTGTTTTTCGAATTGAATTTGTATTTACAATGCCCCGAACGTGCTTTTGTGACGGACCACTTGTAAAGCTCCAGAACAATAAAGGGTTGCTTAATTAAGTCCATCAACCATATGTACATTACTTCCCAATTGATTGTGGATACACATTGCGAAACACACATGGCAAAAATTAGTACAGGAATGTTTAGAGTTACCGCTCACAGTAAGCGATCAGTAGAAAAATCGGATTTGCCTACAGTAAGGCGGCGGTAACCAGAATATATTAGTTTTTCTTTCGGTAAGCAGGACTTCTTATGTTGAGAAGGCCAATTGTTTTTTAACAAATACGCGGTGTGTCACGAGGTGTCGGATGCACCGATCTTCACGTTGAGATCTCCGTTCTCGTTTCGTTTGGTGACAAAAACATTCCAGTATGTCTTGTCCACATCTTTGGCATTACGGTAAACGGTAAGTAAATATTGAGACCGTGCTAAGCGGTAGGCACATCTCAAACATGAAGTGGTAATCGGTAAGGCAAATACAGCTTACAGTAATGGTGAGACACGTCCTCAAAGTTGTAATTCTAAACATTCATGAATTATATACAGAATCATATTCGCCCGCCTGCAGATAAAGCATGTGATGCACATTCGCCCTCCTTCAGATAAGGCGGTGTACAGTTGCACTTCACATTATTTAAGTTGGCGTACAGGGACAGACATCACCGTAATTTAGGGCGCGGTCCAGCCGCCCAATTATTCTGATGCCAGGCCTTGTACGCCCCCCCCCAACTTATTGTGAATTACACCGTTATAAGCAATTTGAACACCACACAAGGCTAATATTGGTTTAAACACAGTGCGATTATGCTTGGTTTCATATTGGTAATCCCATGTCACACGTGCATCATGCCTACTGTAGAGATGGTTGCAGGAGCCATCGCTTGATCCACGATTAAATGCTGGGCGATGACACGCAAGGCCCCAAACTTTGGATTGCCATCATCAGCAAACTAACTCCACACATTCAGTGGCTCAAGTGCTTTGACTCCCGCTTACAGTGTTAGCTCTTTTGGTGCTTGCATTCCCTCTGCAGAGATGCTCGCCGCTCCAACAACCACTGCCTTTGCTGCCCCTACTACCTATGCTGCTCCAGCCACCACAGCCTTTGCTGCCCCAACAACCTATGCCGCTCCAACCACCACTGCCTATGCTGCCCCAACCACCTATGCCGCTCCAGCGGTTTCCTACGCCGCTCCAACCACCTATGCCGCTCCGGCAGTGACCCAGGTTGTGGCAGCGCCGGCAGTCTCCTATGCTGCTCCAGCCACCACTGCATATGCTGCTCCTACGACCTATGCCGCTCCAGCCACCTATGCCGCTCCAAGCATGTATTCCAACTACTTGCCAGCTTCTCAGTCGATGATGACCTATCCTACAGTGCTTGCAGAGCCAATCGTTGAGGTGCCAATCGTTGAGACAATCGTCGAGAAGAAGGAGGAGGCACCCAAGCCCAAGCCGAAGAAGAAGGCAGCCAAGAAGGGCTGCTGCAAGTGAGCCTTGTCTGATGCGGTCCAAGGGGACTGCTCAGAAGCCGATTGTACAAGTTAAGCTGAGGGTTGGCCTATGTGTTGATGCCTGTCGGCACTCTGCTTGACCTTGCATAGCGGCTTGTTTATCCCATCGCCCGGGCCTGGAAAAGAGAAAAAAGTTGAGGGTTGGTCTATTGGTATTACGCGTTTTTTCTAATCTGTTGCGTCCCTGATAACAGACATGAACACCATTATTATTGATGTAATTCATGATTTCATGATTTGTTTGTTCGTTTGTGTGGTTGTGTGTGCGCATGCCTGTTTGTTGGTCTGTTTGTGTGTTTGTTTGTTTGATTGTTTATTTGCTTGTTTGATGGTGTCTCTGACATGTGGGGTCAAGAATCAATCTTGCCCATTGGAATGTCGCTAGATTTCGATGCAAAGGGTGTATGAAGCGGTTTTAGGCAAAGGTTCTATCTGTGATCTGTGGGGTCAAGGTTCTATGCGAACCATAGCCAGTTCGCTTCTTAAGCCCTCGCGTTAGTGCATCATCTGGAAAAGTTGTGTTCTAGCTTTATGTTTGCAGGGTTGTGATTGATGGTCCCACTTCCCACAAGGAAAACAAGTTATTTTATTTTCGTGCAGAGGCTTTGGTGGAAATTCACTTGTGCCCCCGAGGGTTGCAATTTGTGCTTGGCTGCCTGGTGGATCACTTCTTGGGTGAGAACAATACAATTAATACACGTACCCCGTCAAGGCCCCTAATCTGGATAATGAAAGCAAGTGGTCATCATTTGGTAAGGATATTAGTTTCCCATCCGCCAATATGGAGGCGGCCTCCGGCCACATAGTGCAGTGGAATCCATAATGGGGGATGAAGAACTAATACTCATAACCAATGCTGACATTTTCTGCACTATCCAAATTAGAGAACTTGAATGGGTATGGGTATTAGGCGTAGTATTTCCCCGTGTTGCTTAAATCATGCGTGTAGCACCCAGACTGCAACATCACAGTCAAATGTGAAGTTAGAACACCAGCCGGAATAGGACTGGTATGCAGCTTGTAAGCCATGCTTTTGAGGTTCACCACAGATGAAGTTTCCTTTCGAGAACAATACAATTCATATTCATACCTAATCGCGGCCTCTAATTTCCATAATTTAGAAATGTAGTCTTTACTGTATCAGGTATACATATCAGTTTCCCATCCACCAATATGAGCGGCCCGCCACTGTAGTGGAATCTATCATGGTGGGTGGGAAATTCATACCTATACTTGATCAAGACCATTTTTTTTTATTTGATTCCTTGACTGTGTATGGGTATTAGTTGTTCCACCTTCAGGATAAAGCTTCTTTTGGCAATCAATGAACATGCCAATTGTCGACCATCCGCATCTGGGTTGCGAAGTGCGAGTACATCGACACAGAATTGGATTTCGCCGCATCGCCGCAAACTACGACACACATTCCATTAATTATGATGCATGCGTGTGTTTGGTTGATTTCTTCGTGGGGAAGCGGGTCTCAAACTGCAGACGAAACATCTAATAATCAATCTATCGCGACAGCTCTGCGAGCGAATCGAGCCGCATTCAAATAAACGTTGTGGATACACGTGCGAACAGCGAAGCTGCCAACATGTGCATTGTTTTCCAGAGTAGTTTGTGCATTGGGTGGGTTTGGAGTTCAGGGTCCTTTAGCTTTGAAGCATAGCTCTGCACATACATGGCATAACGGTAACCTCGGGTTTATAAAATATGTCCCCCTCACCCCACCCTAATTGATTTCTGCGGTTAAAAAAAGACGAGCCATAGTACTTTGAATTGTGTATCGGGGATGGACCCAGCTTCCATCTGTTTTTATAAACCTGCAACTCATTGGATGTTATCCAATAGGACTTAATATTAAAGGGGTTCAATCCCAATGGAGATTAAACCCTATTTAGTCCACCCCCCAAGGGAGAATACAGAAGGAAGCTGATAATGAATGTATCATAATAGAACGTGCGGAACAGGGGGTCCCCCTGTTCCGTCCATTCCGTTATGATACACGCAGTCTCATATTCTGTATGTATTCTCCCCTCCCTTCATCGGGTTTAATCCCAATTTGGATTTGACCGCATCAGTACGAAACCCTATCAAATACTTTGCGAATCCCTGTCCAGTCTTTGAATCTGATAAGTTTGCATTTGAGCAAATTGTCTATGTCCCTATCTCCCGGAAAATATCATGAGGAGCCACCCAGCTTATTTTGGGAAACGTGTATCGCGAGGATATATATATATAGAGAGAGAGAGAGACACACATTTTCCCACGGTTCGCTAAAGTTAGTACTAGTATGCACATGCAAGGCTTCCATGATTGCAATGGTTAGGACATGCTTGTGAGCCTTTCTATATCTTTCATATGTCTAAAAAAACAAAAAAAAATATATATATATATTTACACTAGTGCGCACTCGTGCACATAAATGCACTCTAGTGGAGCAGAGTGAAATTAACTTTAGTTCGGTGACATTGGAATGCGATTTCGAAAGATAATTTCGAGAATGACTTCGTACAGGGGGTTCTAAAAATAGCGTTGTGTTCAAGCCAGTGTGCAATAAAAAAGAGCCCGCTTGTGCGGATTTGCTGCGAGTGTGCAGCGGATTTGTGGTGCCAGTGCAGCGGCTTTGCGGCACTTGCGCGGATTTGCAACATCTGCGGAACGGATATGAAGTGCATTTGAGTATTTGGAGCGCTTGTGCAAGGGGATTAGCAGCGCCTGTGCGGCAAGGACGGTAGGTCATTTTTGTTCGCCCTGCCTGCACTCCTTGTGCATTGTCGATGGCGGCTACCCTCATTGGGCATGCTGCAAGTTCAGCCGCAGCAAAAGCCCCTTGAGTTGACTTATTGTGGCACTGTGGGGCACTACATATTGAAGCATGGGAGCGATGAGCAATGGGAGTCTTCAGTTCAGTTGCCACACGGTGTCTCTTGCATTTCTCAGCAGTGTGCCGTAGCACACAGTGGGGGCGTTGGTAAGGTTGAGTTTGCAAATTGGGAAGCAGACTACCTAGCGGTGGAGACCTCGGACTTTGCGTTTCCATTGGAACCCGGCGAAATTGTGGATGTATCCTCCACTCCTCAAAGGGGAGGCCATCCTCATGGGGGGAACGATTTGGAACCGGAGCCATTAGACGCTTATGAGGAGGCATTTTCATCTTCATCGCAGTGTGGGTGTGGAGCGTTCGTCTGCTGGTTCCGGCCTCGATTATAACACGGGCGCTGATTTATTAAGCAACTCTTCATGTGCCAGCGCCATCCTCTTTCCGCTTTCTCGGTCTCAGGCAACCCGCTTGTGCAAAGGAACCCACTCATTCCGCTTTCTTGTTTGTGCAAATGAACCCACAGCAGCAATTTACTGTTGTGCAGCCGGCACCTATTGGCGATATTGAGGTTGTGCTTGGGCCCCTGACCCACACATGCGTTTGAAGACGTACACATTAAAACGCATTATTTTCCTTCTCTAGAGCAGCTTAGTCCAGGTAGGTTGCAAGCGCTTGTATCGCAGCACAGCAAACTGATTGAAGTTGCAGCCCTATCGCAGCCCCTTCAAGACGAGTATCAAGCTGGCACCTTGCAACTCTTGAAATCTCAATGCACCCAAGACGAGGCTGTTGGCTGCCTAGCCACTCTGCAGGCAAACCGCATTCGAGAGTGCACAAAAACTGTGGGTTCACTCTACGCTGGGGATCCCTTTAATCGGGGTGTTTTCGCCAATTATCCTGGCCGTCAGGCAGTCGATACGGTGTCATTGGAACTTGAAGCTTTCAAGTCTGCACTCGAACTGCCGCACGCCCTCAGGGATCTTGGGGTCGCCAGACAGGCGGACATTACAAATGGAGTTTCCTATCCAGATTTCTGTTGCCGCATGAGTAGAATATATGTTTGTGGCCTTAATGCCTTCATCTAGCCCCTTTTAAGAACGCACAAAAGAGCTTTTTAATGTAACATAAGTGGGTAAGAAGTAGCAGACTCGCACAGTGTTTGTCGTAGTTGCTCAGCTGGAAGGCGCGAGAGGACACCGACACGATTGGCAAACAAACAAACAAGTGCTTGCGCCTGATGTATACCGCGAATGACACGGGATTGTCTACAGGGAGCTCCTTCGATGCTCTAGAGGTTAGCTCAAGAGTAGATGGATCTCTCCCCGGGTGCGGAAGACTTGCGGGAGCACCCTCGGAAGGGCAACGGGCCATGCCCGCCCCACACCCGACCTATTCGCCCGATGTGGCCAAGGTGTGTGGCACCTGTTGCCAGAGCACCACCATCACATGGGCAAGTAAACTGCAATGTAGTTATGCGTATGTATGTGTGTTGCTTCAAATTTGTATCAAATGTGCCTGACATTGGTTATAAGAGCTTTCCCAATGGGTTGCTTTATGAAGAGCCCCCGAAAGGGTGCACTTTCAATATTTGTCTGGTGTTGTGGATTTTCTCTTGTTCGACCTCCTATGTCTCTTTCTAGCAATTGCCGCAGATAATCGGTAGACTTGCCTGTGTTGTCTTCTCTCTTTACCCCTTTATTTTCGTCCAGCTCCGATCCCCAGATTGTGGTAACTTGCTCGATGTCTATACTTGCCTACCCTCGTGGTACCCCTCCCGTCCACACCTTACTTGTTCGAAGAGAATATGAGGGTTGTATTGCTAATAGTATTACGTATAATATGCGTTATCTCTAACTCCAAAGAAGTTGACATGCGACACATTTCTCAGATGCGTACAGGGTATTGTAAACTATTAGCAACACAATAGAACAAAACAAATATACATTGAAAAACAGCATACAATATCATGTAGGCATATGTATATGACATGCATGTATATAGATTATGTTTGTGTATACTAGTGTGTATATATATGTATGCATATTATATTTGTGTGTGCGCATCGTTTTATTATACATGCGGAGTCACAATGAATGGTTGTAGGGTATTACGTAGTCTGTTATGTTCTGTACTATTATATGTGATGTGATGTTTGCGATATTATGAAAAATGTAAGTCTTCATACAGTCAGTTGAATTGGAGAAGCAAGGATGCTTCACATGGTCCATGCTCGCAAGCTGGTATACATGCTATAATAGAATACTTTTATGTGCCTTGTAATGTCTCGTGATTGGCTTGCCATACTGCAATATGGTAGCTTAAGAAGTCGAAGTCACCATCTATAATTCCCCCAACGGTGCTCGCACTAGTTTTTTTTTTCGTAATAGAAGTCTTGTCACAGGTTTCGGGATATTGTCGCCAAAGGTAGCCCCAGGTAGGCCGGAGTAGCCCCAGAGACAGCAGCACGACGCAGATTGCTGGGATGTCACCACCAAAGGTAGCCCCAGGTGGCCCCAGAGAGTCCCGAGTAGCACCAGGGACATCAGTGTGATGCAGATTTCAGGAACATTGCCGCCCAGACTAGCCCCAGGTAGCCCCGAGTAGCCCTAGCGAGCCTCGAGTGCCTCTGCAGGATTGCACCGCAAAGATTACAAAGCTAAGATTACACAGCAAAGGTAATTTACAAACCTCTGTTTTGGTCCACACACAGGTTTCATTCTATATGCTACAATATTCTGGTGCATTACGACGGTGTGGTAGTTGAGAATATACAGGTACAGAATAGTATCATATCAAGAGCTTATTCATGCCCTTCAACTAGAAATCCCAGACTCTATGTCTGAATCGGATAACAGCTCTGATGTCGACATGGAGCCAGCACAGTCCCCTTCACTAAGTGAAGAGTCAGACTCCGGCTCTGATTGAATCACTTCCCACTCACCCGTTACATATCTACACCAGAACCCGGTTGTCGTAGGGTTGGGAGTTTAAATGAGGGCTATCCCACCTTCACGAAACACGTCCAAATCAAATAAAAATTCTGGTGCGTTATCATACCGGAGCTTAGATCCCAAACAGTGTTTGTTTTGGTCACTCTTGTTTACTGTGTTCCCTCTGCTCTTGGGTTAGTGAGACTACTCTGAGCTTGGGAGGTTTCTCTGAGGCCTACGTCTCTACCAATCCGTCTAGCTTTCGATAGAAAAGATATAGGCACCGCAGTGCAAGCAGTGTTTTGGGAATCATGCATTACTAACATCATACAGCAACATTGCGATACAGCATGTAAGTGGTTACCACACAATGTTGCAAGATTGTATGATCCTTCATGTGAGTAATCTAATATCCAGTTTTGTTGCAGAAGCGGTGCTGCTTCAGATGGCCAGAGAATCTGGGATAGTTTAATTTTCGAGCCTTGCATTGACAAGACCCTTTTCCATGGAATGATACCTCCCCACCCCATGTACTAATCAACCCTTCATGTTTGTTCCGTTCTTATAAATCCCCACTTCTTTGATGAATAGGCACCCCCATGGATTAATCAACATGCATCTAGACAATGAAACAAATTTGGTATTTTTGTACTGTGGAAGGCCGCCCGGCTGTGTGGGACCTATCATATGATGAATGTACGAATTCTTATCAATTGTTGTCTTTGTTTAAAGCCATGCCATAAATGAATAACCGCTAACCCTCGCACAGGGGGGCTGACCAATCCATGCGACAGGATCATCAATCCAATGTTGCGGTAATGTATAATTCGATGCTGTATAAACTCGGCCTGACCGCATTGTAGCTTCTTATCACACTATGGGTTTCAGTTTGTCCGTGACAAACTTATTTTGCATGGATTGTTTGGCCCAAGTTTTGGCAGAGCAAGACACTAGACCAATCAAATCCAATGATTGTGCCAGAGCAAGTGTGCGCTGCGGAATTGTATCCGAAACTCTTGGGCAACAGACCACACAAACCACAAACACGTGACCCTTAACCCTCCCATGGTATTGACGTGGATCGGGTCAATGCAAATGTTTGTGTTATGATTCGGGTTACATTGGCAATATCAGATTATTAAATGAACATTAAGGTTGCTACTGATGGTAAATCTTATCTATTGTCATGCACCGCTATATGCTTCACACGTTATTATTCAAGTGTTTTGCATAAGGTGGTTGCTCGCTGCCAAAGCCGGAAGAACTACCGAATTTGTTTTGTGGTTTCGGTTCGGCTGTGGGCAATATACTTATTCTGGTACTCGAAATCCTAGTTTGTGCAGCCGCCGGCTTCTAAAGCTTTGGGGCAAGCGTTTTTTTGGGGGGGGCGGTTGTCCTCTAGTACTGACGGAGCTCTATTCATGTTTTCGACAGTGGTCTCCGCTTGTATTTTCAGTTTGACGGGTTGCCAGGTCCGCGGATATATTCGACATGGGTCGCCAGCAAAACACAGTTAACCTAGTCGAATTTCCGAGTTCATTTGTCTCAGTATACGCCAGTATTGAAATAGCTTTCTGGCAAATGCAATAAGCATATTCCATGACATTTTGTATATGTGTGTTTGTGGTTTTCTGGTATGGGATGAAGCACGTCTTAATGTGCTAGAATGTATACTTAGAAAGCCAGCCAGACAAGGCGCAGACGCTCATAACAAATACGCCATTTCCATGATCATAGACCTTCTTGTACTTCTGTGATTTGTGTGAGATAGCCTACATGGCGGTGCATGGCGTCCCCAGGAAGACATGTGTGAGACAAAATGTACTTCCTTGCATGGGGTGCGAGGGTTCTCCAGGAGGGTGCATATAAGGCAAAATGTGCTTACACATGTTCATTTTGCGCCACCCATGGGCTGTGCGCGGGCACATCTGTGTGTGAGTAGCCCTTGGTGACAATAGTTGAGTAGCCCTATTGCAGCGTCCGCTTTGGTCGTATCCCTGTGATCCTCTATTCGCACACATGCCACTGTGCAGGACTCATGCAAAGTGCGGTGCGTAAACTCTGAGGGGCAGGAGCCTCAACCCAAATCACAGCACTCCATATAGATCGCACGGTACTCCAAGCAGATCATATGTATATAGTTGTTTTTTCTGGAGATCTATATGTCTTCCTGTGTACGAGAATTAACCATCATGTTTATGTTAGTTGAACTCGAGGTGTTGGGACATGGGGGACTAGTCCATTGGATCATATTGGATCGAGTTTGAGTTTCTATTAGTTTCACGAGTATAGATGCTCCGATATTCTCAATGGTGACCCAGTTAGTTGGTGGGGGGGTATTGGGTGATGGGGTTGAACATATGTTGTTTTGCTGGGGCTGACTGAGCTAAAGGGTTTACAGCACTATTAATGGACAATTCATGATCATTTATAAACCACTTGTAACTTGTTCAGCTACGCGGCCATATTCTATGGATGGCATTGCACAAATCTGTATGTATAGCAGGGTTGTGGCTAAGGGGCCTAGTCTCCAGAGATGTAAGGGCATGATTGGAATATTTAGGCATCAAAGGACAAAACATGGACATGCCAAAACACCATGCACATATATTCCAATTTCATTGACACCACATGGTTCCGCCGCCTTCGGCGGCGGCCCCCTGTTCTGAACATTGCATTAGAATATAAGGGCATGTTATTGGCATGTCCTACCATCAACGCCCATAGCATATCACAAAAAATACACAACAGTAAATTCATTACAAGATGGCAGCATATATCGTTCTTGTGTTGCCTTGTGCTATATTTGGGAATAGGCGGTAACATGTCAGCAGATGTCTTAAGTGTGGAATTACTGACAAATTGTGTTTGCCTGGACAGGAAAACAAATTCCGATGCAACACATCGTGACTTTATTGTTTCGTTGTCGACTCCAACAATATTTGCTGGTGGTCCTTGTGGCAACTTTGCTGAAGCAGCCATATCAACATGGAGTAAACCTAAGACTCTACAAACAAAACAGCAGAGTGATGTGCGTGTGTGTGTTTATTTGGCAATTTTTTGTTTCAGGCTTCGGGTTTTGTACGATTTTGGGGGTGTGGACATGTGGCTCCAGGGGACCAGCCACAGCATCCAAGAGAGCGCTGTCCACATCTATATTGTCTGGTTTCGTCACAATCGCAAACACTTGCAGCTAGCGAGTGGGTTAAAGATATACCTACTAGTACTTCAACAGGGGCACCCTTATATTCTTATTATTTATGATCATAGGGTGGAGTAAGGGGGGAAGGTGCTGGTGTGTATGTGTTTTGTGTGTGCCGTGAAACTTTCTGCACGCTGTTTCTATGGTCGTGTGGCCATTACCGCACCGTGCACCGTGCACGCACAGGAGAGGCCGGGCCAGATCGCCAAGTTCCCATATGCGCACGACACGACTAAAACCAAGGTTCTGTGCAACCATACATGCTTTGCACTTTCATTGCAAAGGAAGTTGGGGCTAGCATGAATCATTTGGAACCATTGTCAAGCAATTGAAAACTAACTCACGGAGAGTTTATAGTTTGCCAAACCATTTGAAAACGGTTGAGCATTGCATGGTCACATTGTGTTTCAATATTTTATCATGTAACCAGTGGGCTGCATGACTCGCATGCTGAAACTAAAACGCCAAGGAAGACATGAGGAAGCCAGAAGGACCTTGCAAGGGCCCGAATGTAAAAGATAGTGGGCTGACCTTGACACATGTTAAGCCGCTGCGAGTCATGCTGCCCATTGTTGCACAGCACAAATTTCAATGTTGCGCGTAAGAATACCGCATGTGCTCTCGGGGCCATTTTGGCTCAAGGTGTTCCTTGTGCCCATGGCCCCGTTGTTATTTTAAGTGGCTCATTCCTTTTGATGTTCGCAGCAAAACATGTCATGTGTTGCTTTTTCTTCTTTTCCCGCCTACCACCCTTTGTGGGGTGCGGCGCTACTTGTAGTGCACAACTCTTGTTGGTGCTTGCCGTGGGTGTCCTTGTGTGCCTTCGGCACCCCACCCATCCATCCCGGCTTCCCCCGGCGGCCCGCACACCCATCGCTCACACGGTTCGGTCGGGGGACCACCGAACGCTCTTATGAGCAATTGCAGAAATTTGTGTCCAACAAAAATGTCAATCATCTGTCAATTATTCAACGAATAGCCATATGTTCGTTATGTCCTCAATCATTCATTGCCAAATTGTCAAGCTTTCCCAAAAGACAGCAAATACCCACTTCCATTACTTCAAGGACCCAGCACATGCTCCTACAGTATCTGTGATGTTTTAACTATGCAAGAAGTCGGAATGTCACATTATTGCAAAAGCATTAACAATACCGAACACCATAGTTGCTACATTGACATCCGGGACCCTCACCGAAGTGTTGCAGTAATCTGATACAAGCAATTGGTCAGCTGTTTTGTCATGACTTGTACATTGTATTGTGGGTGGGTGCGCACATGTGGGGTGGCTAAATACTTTCAATCTCCAACTTGCATACGCGCACATTCGCTACGCAGAAATATGGTCCCCTCAAAACATCTCAACAATCATTGGATTATCAATGTAAAGCATAGCTTCTCACATATTACATTACATACGTATTACTCTAGGTCGAAATAGGACCTCACGCTAGTGGCTGCTATGGTAGAATTCTGAGGAAATACGTGCGCAAACTAATAGGAAGTGTCTAGTTTATGGCAGTTTTCAATACTTTCCCCCAAACAAGTAGGAGCCCGAACCTAGATATCCCCAATGGACTTGTTGCCTTCTGCCAGAAGCCAGGTTCAATGTATGCAATGTATAGCTAGTTACGCATTCATTCCATGATGGCTCACTCTTGGTAATGAAATGGTACTGGATATGATTAGCTAATAAGTGCTAAGAAATTAACTTCGCACTACTACACAAAACTTGTTAATGGTGAAAGCATTACTGGCTTGTTCTACTTACTCATGATCAATTATATAATTATAATGTTTGGTTCAAGGGTTTCAGTTTCGGCTTAAGCCATTTGGGGTTCAGTTTAAGGTTATATTGGCACGATGTTTCGGTTTGTGCTTGTGATATAGGAGCTCGGCATTGTCCTTGGCAATGCGCCAACCAGCTTTTGTCGTGTGGATGGTTGGAGTGAGCAGTGGGCAGATGAATTCACAGGCCACACGCTTCCACAACATTGGGAGCCTATCACGAGCATTCATGCCGATTTGGCTGACCATATGCCCTTGCGGCCAGCATTGGCATTACAGCATGCCGCATTGGCAGCGATTTGTACCGCAAAGCCTGAGCATAGGTTCGACCAGAAGATTTGCGGCGATTCGCGCTATTTGCGACGCTTGTGCATAGGTTCTGGCGAGAAGCTGCATACATGACAGTTTTGAATGCAGGGTCTCGTAGGCCTCGCGCGGAAATTAAGATATCCAGTTGCCTTCGGCCTTCCCGCCACCGTGCCGTTTATTGTGGACCGGTGGCGGAGCTGCATGGAACTCCTTGTGGGTCCCCTTAAGCTCCTCTAGATCTCCCCTGGGCGCCTCTTGGGCTCCCCCTGGGTCTCTTTTGGG
>Ga0099797_100661_pt1 | contig 21269 bp, 17 predicted proteins | sample Uncmet_Sort48C_1_FD_89871 | JGI IMG/M metagenome (GOLD analysis project Ga0099797, IMG submission 89871) | Marine eukaryotic communities from CALCOFI LINE 67, Pacific Ocean - C012_Sort48C_1 | ecosystem: Environmental > Aquatic > Marine > Oceanic | place: Pacific Ocean: Monterey Bay | collected...
GATGTTGCTCATGGTGACGTTTTAGAGGCAGTGTGTTTGAAGTCTTTCTATCTGGATGACGAAATAAATGTTCGCAACATGCAACATCTGTATGAACCTTACATTTTGGAATCTTTACCTCTAATGAACTCCCATGCTTATATTACATTTAAGCATAATGTTTTTAATGAAAGTGTAACAGTGGAACCTGTAATAACTACAGAACATGCTCCTGTTGATGGTGGTGCTGCTGCTAGTGGCGGTGATGCTGAGGAGACTGTTGATGGTGCTGCTGCTAGTGGCGGTGATGCTGAGGAGACTGTTGTTGATGGTGCTGCTGCTAGTGGCGGTGATGCTGAGGAGACTGTTGATGGTGCTGCTGCTAGTGAAGGTGATGCTGAGGAGACTGTTGATGGTGGTGGTGCTGCTAGTGGCGGTGATGTTTCTTCTGAACTGGTTCGTATGATAGGAGGACATGTTGAAAAAGATGCTGACAAACAGGAAGTTTACCAAAAATATTTCAAGATGGTTGATGACGGAGAGAAATCTATGAGATATGTGATAGAACTAATGAGAGCATTAAAATTAAAATGGTTCACTGTGAGTGAGGGGTATCGAAGCACACCTGTACCCATTGCTGTTAAACCTTCTGCTGCTGATGAGGCTGCTGCTGCTTTGGTTGCTGAGGTTGCTGCTGCTGCGGTTGCCGAGGCTGAGGCTGCTGCTCGTGCTGCTGAGGCTGAGGCTGAGGCTGCTGAGGTTGCTGCTGCTGCGGTTGCCGAGGCTGAGGCTGCTGCTCGTGCTGCTGAGGCTGAGGCTGAGGCTGCTGAGGTTGCTACTGCTGCGGTTGCCGAGGCTGAGGCTGCTGCTCGTGCTGCTGAGGCTGAGGATGCTGGTGGTGGTGGTGTTGAGGATGCTGGTGGTGGTGCTGCTGAGGCTGAGGCTGCTGAGGTTGCTGCTGCTGCTGCTGCTGAGGCTGCTGCTCGTGCTGCTGAGGCTGAGGCTGCTGAGGTTGCTGCTGCTGCTGCTGCTGAGGCTGCTGCTCGTGCTGCTGAGGCTGAGGCTGCTGAGGTTGCTGGTGGTGGTGGTGGTGTTGAGGATGCTGGTGGTGGTGGTGGTGTTGAGGATGCTGGTGGTGGTGGTGTTGAGGCTGCTGAGGCTGCTGAGGATGCTGGTGGTGGTGGTGATGCTGAGCCTGAGCTGGAATGGGATCTGAAACCTGCTGATGAACAGGTCGTTTACAAAAAATATTTCAAGATGCATGATGAAGAAGGCAAATCTTTGGCATATATGAGGGCACTAATGAAAGCATTAGGGCTAACACAAAGTACTTTGTTTCCAGGAAATCGAAATCTACCAGTACACATTGCTCCTGAACCTTCTGCAGAGAATAAGGCTAAGGCTGTTAAGGCTGCTGAAGCTGCTGAGGCTGCTGAAGCTGCTAAGGGTGCTGAGGCTGGAGATGCTGAGGTTGAGGCTGCACAGGTAGGTCTTCCATCTCATTTAACCGCATATTGGGATACAAATCAAAATGAATTGGCCTTTTGGCATGGGGACACAAAAAGAGTGTTTTATTCACTGGCTGATTTCAAAACAGAAACATTGAAAGAAGCTCGTCTTAATATACCTTCCCAATGGGAAGCATTTTTTGATGACACAGAAATGTTGCCATACTGGAAGAATAAAGATACTGGGTCAATACAATTGCATCCAAGCAAACCTAAACCCTTGCAACCTAAACCCCAAACAAAACCACCAGGATTTAAATTGACCGGCAAAAAGTCTAGCTTTGGAAAACTGATCATACGAAACGAAAACGAAGCAGGCACAGGCAAACAATTGGGACCACGTGCAACCAAAGGGTTCCTTGTCATAAGAAGTGTTGGAGGAGGTGTTCTGTTGTTGCACAAGAAAGCAAAAAATGAGTGGACACTTCCTGGTGGAGTGCTACCACGAGATCGTGAGGATAAAGAGGGGATTTTTCACACGTTCAAAGAGCAATGCAATTTTAGTTTCCCAAAGACAGGTGGTACAGTACCTGGTTACCTGAACTTCCCATCAGCAGAGCAACAATTCTCATACTTCTGTGTAAAGAATGCAATTGCAGAAGGACTTGCTAAATTAAAAACCACAGAGGAATTTGACCAATGTGGCTTTGCAAGTAAAGAACATACATGGGTTATAAACCATCAAGCAATAACAATAAGCAACAATACGCAAAAAATATTGGACTCCATCAAACATACTGATACTCCTTCACCAAGTGCACTCATTACACCAGGAGCAGCACATCCATCAGCAGCAGATTTACAAGCAGCTGTTACAGTGAGGAATAATCCAAAACCGACAGCAGCAGATTTACAAGCAGCGAATAAACCAAACATGAAAGGGGTTCAACCCCAACCAAAGGTTCAACCCAAACCAAAGGTTCAACCAGAACCAGAAGATAAACCTTCAGCAGTAAGCCATATGACATCTCTGATGGCGAACAAGATGCCTGATGTGATAGAAAAACTCAAAGATACAGATACATGTACTGAACCACCAGAGGCACTTGGATTTACTAACCCTCACAGATACGAATTTCCCACAACAGGTAAATTCCTGAAAGAGGCATGGAACAATAAATATATTTACTCAACTGAGCCGTATGTGTTGGAAGGGAATGCTCAAGCGGCACTCGAACAATGGCCCATTTCGTGGGTCAAACCAGAACATCCCAAAAATCCTTATTTATCCCCTGCCGAAAAACCATCTGAGGAAGCTACTGCTGAAGAAATGGAAACATGGCAAGCAAAAATTGCCCAATGGGAAGCCAAGCAAAGAGAGGAAGGTATCAAAACAATCAAGAAAACACGGGAAGTACATCACAACATGAGAACGAAACTCTTGAAAGACGAAGAAACTTACAAAGCTGGCGAAAGTGAAGAAGACGAGTGGGGTGATGATTTTGGTAGAATTATCCCGAAAAAAATTTCAAAAAAATTCCGACCATTATTTAAACTGTGAATGAATTGTGAATTGGGGAACTTGCCGAAAGCGCGGGAAGCAATTGGGACCTACCTACATCTACCAGCATGACCGATGTCTCATTCTGGTATGTCCTACTTCTGGTCATATTAAGCCGCACGTTGCAGATAATGCTAGCGCCCCCTTTGCTGCCATGGCTATCCTGGGTCGCTTTCCACTCGGTCGTCATCTTCACGAGGGCAGTCATTGCACGGTATTATCACGCGCGTGTGACAACAATGCCGCGTATCGCTGGATTCTCCGATCATTTGCGCATCTGGCAACGGGTTGGAGTCTTTGAAATACGCCTCAACGTTTACTTCGATGACGCCAGGGCAGAGGTGATGATACCACCAGCTCGCTTACCGCAAGTCTGGATCGGAAAGCTTCCGGAAGGCTGGTCGAAACAAATGCTACCGAAGGATATCTGGATTATGTATGCGACTGACGTGGCGAATACTGTGGCCATTATATCTCCTGGTCGACAAGCGTGTGTCCCGAACGAGTGGGGATTTACAAAGGCTGCTGGTGCCATTCCATACTCACTCAATCATCTTCCATTACACATCAAAGGCAAAGACTTTCTTCCATCGCGGTTCGAAGAGGATCTGGACGACGCTCAGTTTGAGGAAGACAAGAAGTTATTCGCAGAGGATCTCAAAATCATTGCCTATTTGCAGTCGATTTCCAAGGCAGTGCGAGACAAAGATATCTCATCGCAGTTCCGGATCATCCTGTCTCACTTCGCATGAAATGCTCCCATGTACAACAATATTTTCGCTTCCATGTTCAAAATGATATGTATCTGGAGAATCAACTATTTTGCATTTGTACACAGTCTTTCGATGAGCAAGTTGATGCATCAGATTGCACTAGATGTACCAAGAAGTACTGTTGTTGTTAATGGTAACAATATCAAGGACATACAGCAACTGGAACTTGTGCTAACAGGTACACTGCGCAAGTCAATATACCCATTTCTCACACAGGCCAGTATGGCTCTCTTGTTCACCAAGCTGACGTTGACATTCAAGGATCAACATGTTATGGACAGTGGGAGCAGCATGCTGTTTGACATTAAATTCACTGCTGACTGCTGGGAAGTTGACATTATCAAGAAACTCAAGATAACCAATTCCGATCTAGTGACTTCCCATGTAATCATTTGTACAATACATATAAGTTCAAACCAAGACAATGTCATCCTTTCATGTGAGTCAGGGCCACAGACAGATGACTGGGGTTTGCTCTAAAAACCCCAAATTAAAAAAAAATATACGGGGTCTTGCAATGAAGATTTATTGCATAAGTCTCCCATCACGACGGGGGTACTGTGAAAAATTTTTTCACGTTCTTAACCCCCCCACTGAGGTGGAGTACATCGAACCTTGCATAGCAACCAACATTGCCAACTATCCAAAGGTGAAATTCAGTTCACAGTACCGCGTATTACAGCACCCAAAAACAACCAAGTACGACTTTGTTGCACCAAATTATCGTGCAAAAAAAACTAAACTTGCATGTTCAATATCACACAGAAATGCCCTCAATAATCTTCTCGACTCCGAAGAAGATGCATGTATAATAATGGAGGATGACAATCAATTTCCAACACAAGCACAAATACACAGTTTTCTGTATTGGTTTAATTGGCTCCAAGATAACACAGATGCATATAACATTGTGAACCTCTCACCATGCATGTCCAAGCACAGCATTGGGACCTCATTGCATCCAAACTTATACAAAGCAACAGGGTACTGCATGAATTGCTACAGTGTCACACGACAGGGCGCACTGGAGCTGTTGAATCAAACTTTGACAGCGCAACACCACACATTGGATATGTTCCTCCCACTTGTAAATAAGACATATGAGATCCACCCACGTGTGTTTGTGCAGAACTCTGACTTGTCGACCCTCGCCAATCCCCCTTCCCCTCCCGAATTCTGGTGAACTTGGGGTGTGCAATGATACTTGTGCTCTTTGCGACGCCTTGCATCTACTTTTCTCTCTCCCATGCGGACATGGCGGCATTGGAGTCACCCGTTGCGCGCCAAAGGTGGGTTCTTTCTTTTAAATAACCAGGTGTGGTTATTTTTTTCAACGGGCAAAATGGACGACTTATGTGATCAGATGAACAACTCGCAAGTATGGGACCCAGAGGAAAACTATGACCTCTTTATATATGACTACCACGACTATGAACGATTTATTTTATCAGGCATGGATTTTGATGATACACATGAAAAAGTAATGCGAGCTACTTCATACGTACGTTTATTTTTTCGTGTGTTCAACCCTGTATGTCATCTGTGTATTTTTGCTTGCAGAGACAGCACGTGAAACTTCTTCCGCAAATGAAAGAAATTCTGGAGAGAGCATTGGCATCAGTCTCAGACAAGTTGCAATTTGCTGTATACATGCACTCTCTTAGCACAGGTATACTTCACTACCTTTCCAATTCATCCTCCAAAAATTAAGTTCACTTGATAACACGCTCTAATCTGTATGCGTCTTCTTCATCTTCGGATTGCTTGAATTGATTGAGTACACTAAGCTCATCTTGCAACTCATTCTGTGTAGAAGGGATTCGTACAGAAACATCAATCAGTAGGTCGCCAAAGGTCCCATCTGTTCTTGGTAAGCCCAAATCAACAACTTTGAATGTTCCGTTAAGTGCATCTGTCAGGTTGTTGTGCTGAATTGCATATGTTTCTCCATCAAGGTGTTCTATTGCAGCCTGGTAATTGAATAGCTCAGATAGTGTCACGTCAATATGCATCTTCAGATCATCCTCCCCTTCCAACATGAAAATACCAGTCTCCTTTGCTGGATTAAGCACTATTTCCAAATCCCCTGGTTCTTTATCCTTCAACACATCACCAACACCTGGTACAAGAATGTGTTCACCATACCGCATTCCACGTACAACACTAACAGGGATAACAGTCTTTTCCCATAGATTCTTGCACGTCTCCTCATTCCACACTTGTCGACGCATCTTTACAGTTCGCTCACATCCATTATACAACTCCGAAAGGGTAACGATTAGCTTGTGTACAAGAAGCTTTGGTTTGTTGCTCTGCACATGTGCGACCGTGTTTTTATTTGGCTTTAGAAGTGATTGCATCTGAGGGTTGGAGAAAAGGCTCTGTGTTACTTGATTTATCAGCTTGCTCATATCGGGCATGTCCGGTAGAGGCTGCCCATTTTCCTCGGCCTTCTGTTCATTGCCAAGTTGAGCAAGCATCTGCGACATCATTGCATCCATTTTATGTTTGCAAGTACAAAACTTTCTTTCACCAGGAAACGCAGTTCAAGTGTTTAAAAAAACTTCAAATTTTTTTGTAATTAAGCGCGATGTTGTCTTCATTGCCCCAAGTACTGAATTCACGTCAACATGTAGCGAAGAGCAGTGCCCAAAAAGCTCGCCATTACAATTGTAAACAACCCAGTTCTTGCCCCTTTTATGTACCGATGAATTCCAGGGTGTATATACTGCAGCAAATACGTGATTAGCAATTTCCGCATACCATACCACATGTATCCACACAAGTTCAGTATGCACACTTGGTCCACTACCAACAACAAGCATACCTTTCCTGCCAATCTTTGAGCTGAGTATTTTGTATAGTGCACTTGTACCAAGCACATGCACTCCGTAACACTTTTCATTACATGATAACTGCAATTGTTTCTGCAACACTGCAATATAATCGCAAACCCTCTTGCTTTTTATGAAGCATTGAATGTTGTTAGGACGAAAGTACATATGTGACTCATCACCAGCACCATTCATATCTAAATCAATCAGTACACGCTGTGACTGCTCAGCAGCTGTCTGTGCTTTTACATTCCGAAACAATTCTGCCAATCGCTGCACCTCTTTATCATCTTTTGACATTTAATACAACCTGGCACGTTTTTTTAATTACTTTTATTTTAGAATTCGTTCCATCAATCAAAATTCTTTTGTGTAGCTTTCCTCAAAATGGATGTGTGCGATGATTTGCAGAAAGATTCACAAGCCGATACACCAAAACAGCGAACAGACTGGACAAGATGGATTTCATTAGCCATTTTGTTTGTATGTGCAATTGTTGCATGGAAATCGAAAGAAATTGTCCACTTCATAATAAACACATTCAATGACTTGAAACACCGTTTTTGCAAACCCGCTGCACCTGCATGTGCAATCTCCAAAAGTGACTTGATGAATGATTTTGTTGGAGCCCAAAATGACATGGAAGTCTTGAGCCAGATGGAAGAAATGCTGCTGGATTCGAGTACCCAATGTGATGCATCTGATAATTCTGCTTGTCAATACACCAAACAAACATTTCAGAATGGCCCTCATGTCACGATCCTAGCAAGTGTCAACACAGTACAGCCAACAGTGAAGTTTGGTGAAATTGAGGAGATTGAAGCAGATACATGCAGCGCACCTGATGCACCTGATGCACCTGATGCACTTGATGTACTGGATGTACTGGATGTCCCTGGGCCTGATGCACTTGATGTACTGGATGTCCCTGGGCCTGATGGGCCTGATGGGCCTGATGTGGCACCAGAGCCCAATGCAGCAGATGTAACTTGTGATGTGACTGAATCTGCCGCATTAAATACCATAGAACAATCTGAGGTTGTTGAGATGGATGAATTTCCAGCTCCTCTACAGGACAAAAGACGAAAGAGAAAGCCAAAAACTGCAACTACATGAACAGGTCGCGTTGTGAAAGCTGCTTGGTTGTTATAGATTCGCAACAGCAGTTATCACATATGCTGACATAATGTATTTTCGAAGTACGTGTTAGAGCAACATACAACAGCTTTGAGCCAACCTTGTTGCGTTTTATTTTGCTCATTTCATGTATCTGATGCCTTTCACTGATAGTGCACCCCTGTGCCTTGTGTATGGTCATCGAGTAAGCAAGACGGAGGATGTAGGACATTTCCGAAACAATCTTGAATTTCTTGTCATTAATTTGTATTTTTGTAGAATCAAACGATTTCACAACAACGCGCTCATTCCGTGTCCCATATGCACATGTTTCACGTAATGTTACAGGTGAATTTCGAGTAAATGCTATACAGCCATCAGGTACACATCTACTTCCTGTACCAACAAACCATTTGCCAGATGTATCAAACCACAAAACTGTTCGATGCCGTCGGATCTCGTGCTTGAGAACAAGGTCATTTAATTTGAAAGAACACAAATTTGTGTATGTCAAATGACAGCGTATGGAGAAATCACATGGGTGAAAGGGCACACACTCTGGGATTGAAATCTCATCTGCCATAACTGAAACACTCAACTGCATCGACAAATCTTCACCACAGCGCATATTCTTGGATAAGGACAAGAAGTTATCACCAACACATGCACGCAAGGTTGAGCACCTGTATGTCAGTGCCTTGCCTGATACAGCTGGAAGCTGATAGGGGTCTCCCGCAAATACCATTGTTGTCCCAAGCAAGTGGAGTTGATAGAGAGCCTCCAGCATCCATGAGTTACACATGAAAACCTCATCCACAAGAAGTAGTTTTGTGCTTTGCGACAACTGATAAATCTTCTTGGACTTGATTGTTGTACAATTGATGTCCTTGATCCCAAAAAACTTGTGGATGGTCACACCCTTGCAGAAGGATGAAGCTGCTCTATTAGTGGGTGATATCACAACACCATCATGCTTATCAAGTATTTCTTTCATCTTTGTTGACTTTGATGTACCAGCACGTCCAACAAAGCATACCGATTTCCCATCCCATTCGTATGTATGATCAATTTCAACAGGCTCAATATCACTCATCATTTCAGGCATAGAACATGTTTCATCAGTTGCAGGTATGGCCTGTAACTGCACTATCTCACGTTTATACTTGCATTCATCAAGAACATACAAATCCTTCTCTTCTTGGGTCGCGTACTTAACAGTCACTGCATCTGTCTTGATCTGTAACAGTCTTGCACCGCACTCCATTTGCCCATGCCACAGCTGGTGTACTAATATCCACGACCTTTCTATTATCTGATCATATATGTGCCTTGAGCTTGTCCTCACACTTGTTTGTGTTTGAGGTGACTGACATATGTACATACCCATTTCATACGACATGTATGAATGCATTGTACTTCGAAGAAACGCGTTGGCCTCATCTTTGCTACGTGTTACAAAACACTTAACTGATTCTCTTGATTTGCTTTTAAGCATCCCAATAAAGCGATTTATCACTGTTTTGGCATGTGTACTTGGCAGTGTCTCTTTAATGGTATCACTGATCGACTTGAAAAGATTGCTTGGATATGAAGTGCTGGCCTTTTGACCAAAGTGAACCTGAAAGTCCACGCCACACTTGTGTGCATATCGAAGTACTGTGTGATAATACCAGTTGCTTCCTTTTAGGGGAAAGTAATTTGTGGTTGTCACATAGTACCGACCAGAATACTGCAATACATCTGATAGTTTTGCTTCATGAATATCATCAAAGCACGAAAAATGCGCCCACTCAGATTCAAACGATACAAGTGCAGTAGAGTAGCAACGCCTTATATCAACACAGTCCATAACTTCTGCCGCCACCTCTTCTGTACGAAATACAAATGCTGTTTTGCTCAGGACAAGATCTGCATGGCTCTGATAACAAAGGTGCGGAAGTTTGGATTTGACAAATCCACATATTGCCGCATTGACAGACCTCTTTCTGATCATTTCATCATAAATATCAAGAAGTTGCGCTATCTCACATGATTCCTCCTTATCAGGAAGTGCCACATGTGCAGTATTCCCTGATAAAAATGCCACAACATGCTCACCATGCATCTGTACATTCATTGGAAAATCATAACTTGGAAGATGTTTTTTAATACAATGGGAATCATAGAGAATAGTTTGGCTTTTGCCTTGAAAGATAGGCCGTGGTATGACATGACAATTGCACATAGTAACATTGATTGTATATTTGCCTTGCACTGATTCATCCACAATGACCACACCACCAAGATCAATTCGAATACCAATCATATGTATTCGACATAATGCAACTAGTTCATGTACATTGGATGTGGAAAACTGCGCCACAACACTTAGATAATCAGAAAATGAAAACATGCAAACGAAAGAAATTTGGAATTGGGAGTGCGTTTAATACTTTTTTAAAAAAATAATTTTGTATTTACAAAACTTAAATGGGCCGTTTCACAGCTCCTGACTACTCAAACATGCATACATGTGCATCTTACTCAACGGTTCTTCTCGAAGCAAAGGACCTACCTGCACTTGGTGTCCTAATAACAAACATTGCAAAGGCATCACGTGATGAACATGAGCTTACCCAATCTGAATGTGACTCCGTAACTGATTGTATCACCCTTGCACTTCAATCACAGAAGGTTGTACCATCACGGCAATTTGATGCCCCTACATGCGCAACACTAGGTGAACTGGTTACAAAACTGAAACCTCAACCAACAACAAGCAACGAAAGCAAATAAAAAATTTGAAAGCATTTTATCAGTTTTTTCAAGTTCATGCCACCTTATCTCAACATTTATACTTATTCTTATTCATTTTGCTTTTGTGCAGGTACAGTTCTGAGTCCAAAGACAGATTGAGAATATTCTATGCGCAAACCTGACCATTTCGTGCTGAGCTTTTGAAGTGACTTTTTACAAAAGTATCTCTTTGATGCTTCGTTCTGCATAATCAGCACTAATTCATTCAGCTTATAAGTGAGAGAGTCTAGAAGCCGCTGGAGCTGAATGAAACAAACAATAAAAAAGTTGTTCAAAGTTAGATTCATTGTATGTCCACCTTGCACATCCAAACCAGCTATAGGTGCCAAAATGATGCAATTGAATCAGCTTATATATTGCATTTCGCCTTGCAGATGCATCTTCAACTGACACATGATGTACAATGCATCAATAAATTTGTGCAAGTGAACCTCTTCTGAGTTTGATTTGCAATTGAACCAAAATTAAATCAATTATATCGCATGGTAGGTCCATCAAACGTACTTGTTGTATTACCAATTCATGACAACTGATAACCTTTCTAACAGCCTGTATTTCCTGTTTCCACTGAATCATTTGCACCAATCACGCACTTAAACTATGTACGCATAGACTGAAAAATTGCATTGGTGCTTTATTTTGAATACTTCCCAAGATTGTTTGTTATAGTTTTGAGTAGACTCAAATATCACAAAAATTGTTTTTTTGTGATACACCCCGCTTGCTGTTACTTGCTTACAACACTTACTGCTGTAACTCCATCAATTTGCAAATCCCCTTCAGTAACACTTGCATATACTTCATCCACAAACCCAAACCGCAAAGGGAGTTCAACAAGATTATTTTTGTATACGTACGACCCTTTGATCCAATGTCCATCCTGCTTACGGTCAACTCGAATGCGATTCCGTTCAGTAAAAACAATGCGCGTGCGTGCCATCTGCAATGCTGTTTCAGTTTCAAGTGGGTCCTGTAGAATCTTCGATTCTGCAAGTCCATCACCATCAACAAGAAGATCCTTACCATCACTTGTAAGAACAACGCCACTGAGGTGCACCTTGCTCCGTGGTATTAGTTCATGGCCATCATTGCCAAGTTTAAACACATCCAAATTGGGGGCTTCCTTGATTTGAACGCGGTATGTCTCATTGCTTTCCTTGTGAAGAAAGTCCACATACTCAAAAACAGTACCTTTCATCTTGATTATGCCCATTGTTAGTGGTACACGAATAAGGTCTTGTGCTGTGTCGGTCTGCAGTTCAATCTTCAGTTCAAGATCAGGATTGGATGCAGTGAAATGAATCATACCACGATTCACAAAATAACTTTCAATTGTGCTATCAGGGGTGTCAGTGTAAACACGGGCAACAATGGAATCCACTGCACGTTTACCATCCTCATCCTGCAGGACCAATTGTCCACTCAGATCACTGGATATACGGTGAAGGAGAAGTGCACTTTGGGCTGCTTTCTGTATCTTGACTTCATACCAACACAAAAAAACCCCAGTATTCATGAACGACAGCGAAATTACTCCATCAGAATACACAGCATTTTGACGTTTCTTGATAATGGTGTTATGATGACACAGAAGCTGCACATTATTGTTTTTGCTACACTTCACCTTCAGATAGGATATCTGTGTAGCACTGCGAAAGATCACTTTCACATTTTGCGATACAGTCAGCACATTTCGATCAAACTCAACATCACCATGAACAGGCGTATCATACAAAACAAGCATGTCCCCAACATTGTCTATGTACACTGACGATGTAATTAGACCAAGAACCGTTGACATTAATGGGACAAAAATCAGTGCCACAGTAACTGATGCTTCAGCTGCATTTGTCATTGAATAATGCTGCATATCACTTAATGATTCAAATGCTTTCATTTCAAAAGGTGCATAAAGCGTATTTGGAATACACAATGTCACTTCATCACTATGAGTACCTGTAAATCGGATGTACTTGGGTGTATCGCTTTTCATGAACATGAAGAAATAAAAAGCAGTTCGGCATTCCTCCAAATGTGAAAATGTGTACAAGCTCAGTGGCTGCAATTCAGCAATTGCACTTATGACAAACGAATTATCATGTACAAATGTGTCACGTTGATTTGCAAAAAAACTACTCGAGGATTCCGCAGTGCCCAAGGCAATTGGCATTGGCTGCTTTGAGTGTGCTCAATGAAAAAAAAACTTCCTCAATAGACGCAGTGCTTCACTCAGGGGGAGCTTGTGCCGCTGTCTCACAAAGTGCACATTGCGTGTACACATGCAAACTGACTGCCTGTGTTATATCAAAAAGCATATAAGCGCTTCGCTCTATAATGCTCCTCTCAGTTCTTGCAATGACAACTTCCCATATATCTTTCACAAAAATGGATGGGTACACATCAGCTGATAGCTTGCTTTTTTGTGACAGAACAGTTGATAGCGCTGAAGCTATGAGCTGTGATAATGGAATATCACATGTTTCCGAAAACCGATTCAATTCATGATTTATGAATGCTTCTGTTGCCATAGCACCCTTCATCTGGAAAAGGCAATATGTGAGCTTCACTTGCGACTGGTTCACCTGCCACATCTTCACAATAGCATCATGAATGAATGCCGAGGTAATACAGATTAGTGTTGCAATGTGCATATCACCCATTTTATCAATAATCATGAATTTTTTTTCGTGAAGAACTGACGAATTTCTTAAAATAAATTTTCTGATTCATTTCTATAAATGATTGACATTGGATTCTTCTCCGGCAATGGTGAAATACACTACGGCTCGGATGACGAGGGATCCAATTGGACAGATTCAATGCAAGGAGCTGCTACATCAACATTAAATAACGCAAGAGCTGGTGCAAATGCTTTGAAGAATGTAGCTGGGGCAGCGCTCACACACGGTGCAAATGCATTACCAAGCACTAACACAATGACAGGGGCTGCTGCATCAACATTTGCAAGCGCAAGAGCTGGTGCAGATACCATAAAGAACAAAACTGCCAATGCAATGCAGGGGGTGGCTGGTGCAGTCACTGGGGCTGGGGGAGTGGTGGCTGGTGCAGTGGGTTCAGTTGCCAGTGCAGTGGGTTCAGTTGCCAGTGCTACTGGTGGAGCTGGTTCTGATTCAGATGATTCAGGCTCATACACCGAACCTGTTCTTAAGACTGCCGTTGATGAAGAGGATGATACTCCAACACAGTACATATCAAATGATATTGGTGACATACCAACAATGACCAAACGATCATCAGATTGGATTAAGTTGCTATATGAACACATTCAGAAAGGCAGTTCTTACAGCACAATCAACAAGGAAATCATTGGCCAAAAAACTGTACCGGCATCATTGGACGAAATACCAAAAGGAGGGGGAAATGATCGAGAGTACTTGAAGCACCAGTTTGCTGCAACTGCAACAATATTACGTAAACGCAAGGGTGGAGAGGCCCCAAATTCCCTAATTGATATTGCCACTGGGGGTGGAAAAACTCTTCTCACTGCAATCACAACAAAACTCTTCCTAAAACAAAATGAGAGAAACATGGCTGTATTAATGCTACCTGACTTTCCAAGTAATGTTACATTTCTCGAGGAGCTCGATGACCTTTTCGAGCCAAAAGAGAAATTTGCACAGCGACAGCCACCAATGTACAGAGATGGGGATGCTTCAATGCAACATCCAATCCAGATGTTTGCACATCAGAAATTCAACTCATCCGAAAGCAAACAAGTCTTTCACTCAGCATGCTCTAAACGCCTGAATGGATTGAGTATGAAGGCAGCGCCACCAACAGATGCTCCACAAGCAGAATACATACACAACAAAACAGGCAGAGCAGCGCAGGAGAGATTCAATCAATATGTTCATGAGTATCACAAAAAAAGGCAAAGGAATATCTTACCAGGAAACATGAAACTTATGGATGATGAAGCCGAATGGAACAGTGAGTACCGAGGTGTTGAATGGAGTAGAGTATGGGCACATGCATTCTGCTATGAAAATACAAAAGAGTTGCATCCCGACAAAGACAGGAGCAAGGAGCAAAGCAAATTTCAAGATTGGCAGTACAAGTACATAACAAATACTGGATCAGGGTCTATGTTCACTGATGTCTTGAAAGCACTTGCAGCTGGCCAGGAGGTTATGGTCATTATTGATGAATTTCATGCAATATATGAAGACGAGGAATACCCAATGATCGGTCCAAACGGAGATGGGGGCATAGAATATCGCAAAAGGTTGCAGCGTTTTGTGGAGTACCTTGCCATTCACCCAAATGTACGTCTTGTAATACTTACAGCTACACCTGCCATTAAATTAAATGCAATGCAAGTTTACACAAACACACTCAAGTCACGACCACATCTTAAGGAAAAGATCCTACAGTGGTTTCATGGCTCTGCAAGTCTGCCATATGATTTCCAAACTGGTGATGGTGGTGGTATATTGGCAAAAATGTCTGGTGGCACTCTGCACCTCCTCAACAAGGTGAATGGGAAGTTAACACACCCTAACCTATGGAATACTAACACACCTCAGAAAGGCACATGGAGTGATAAACTTGCTTCTTGTGAATTAAAAGCCATACCACAACAGTTTTTCAGCACTAACGCAGTACAAGCAAATGATTTTGCGAATAATGCAAGAGATTATGAAGGTGTTTTGATTTACCAGCATGGGCCAAATCGCATTCAACGCACAAAAGTTCCTCAGCTTGAATGTAATAGCGACCTACAATATGCAGAGACAATCAAAGGTTTGAAGACCTTCTTCGGAAATGGTGTGACTTTTATCCAAGTAGGCAATAAAGTGTGTCATTTGCCATCGAATGCCACTTGGCACGAGAAAAATGATCGCATTGGACAACACTTAAGCTACAGGGCTATTATAACAAAGATAGAATCGACTCTCAAAGGCAGCAATACTCAGGCTCAACCAAATGGTGTGGGTGCACCATTACTGCTCAATCTTTGTGTGAAGTACTTACGAAATCCAGAACAACCTTCTGCTGGGAGCTGGTTTTTACGCTTCCTTATAAAGACTGTAATAGCCGCATTTCGTCTAAAGTATGTAAGAGATGTTGATCAACAGGAGAATGAAGGTTCACCGTGCCGTACACTCATAATGATCGAAGAAACCTTTACATTACCAAATGAAGCACCTGCAAAACCTGGAAAGGGCAGCAAAAAGGCCTTCACTTTGTCGATTGATGATCAAAAGTTGTATGATGTAGATGATAAGTTATTCGAGCTAATCCAATCCTATGAATTACGTGCAACTATTGTCCTCAACATCATCAAGAAAGTGTACGAATTCTTCAGTGACAAATTCAAGCAGCAGATAGTTGAGAAGGTGGAAATTGTAAAATTTGACACTCTATGCCCTAACATATCACCATCATCTGGTACAATTAATGACACTGACCTCACAGCCATAATTGAAACTGTACATGCAATGGGTCTGGGCAAGGAGTCAAAACAGCAACCTTCACCAAAACCTTCAGCCACAAGATCAACTAACATAACGTACATCCCAACTGGTGACGCAAGGAATAAGGTCAAATGCATGTTGGCACAAACTCCTCATAGTGAAGCACAACATGTGGCACACATTTATGTGACATCCATGGCATGGAAGAAATCTATTGACTTGAAGCAATTTGCTTTGCAACAAATTATTGCAAGTGTTGACGTATGTGCATCTGCAAAGCAAGCACTGGGAAGAATTCGCCGTTTGAATTGTATGAAGGGTAAATGGAACAAGCAAGACTACTCACGACTTGAACTGTACCTTGATGATGCAAATGCAAACAATCACCCATTCAAGACAACTATTCAAAGCCAAAATGCACTCCTTTCTAACTGCAATGACAATGTCAAGCCACTTATGAGTGTCTTATTTGATGCCACCAATACAATTGCTGGGATTCCCATGCAAGATTTTGAGGAATACAGTCCGGAGTATGTCAAAAACAACAAACCTGACTTTTCAATTCAAATTGGCGTTCCCAATGTGCTGAAGACGGACTCCTGAAAAATTCAGGCTGCAGAGTTAACAACTGTCATCTGGACTGTGGACCCACGGATCACATTGGCAACCTGTGTAACCAGTGGCAACATGCTGTCATATTCACCTATCAATGATATAACAGTAGTTTGGCGATTGTCCACATTCACTTTTGTCCTTTCTACAACATCAACTTTTGGTTTTGTCTTCTTTGTTTTCACTATCGGAGCATCGCGAACTTCCTCTGCGCCTTGCTTGTCTCTCCGTGCTACTGCACTTTCAATATGAGACGCTATCTCATTGGTCACTGTACAATCAATTTCGTCAATGTACTGTTCAAGCACACTCGTGTCAGTTTCCTCCCCTACAACAAGGGGATAAATGACACCCTTAAACACCTGTTCGGATGTAAACACTTTGAAAACAGGACGGGCAAGAACATCCTCAAGATTTTCACGCACAAGCACCCATTTGGCAGCGTTGTTGCAGAAATGCCTTCGCACCGAGGTGCATTTGATTAGGTGCCGAATTGCATGCAAGAGGCTGCCATCATCAACATTTGATGACTTCCCATGTAAGCGATAAACCCATTGGGAATATCTTTTCATTGTCAATGAATGTAAGAAATTCTTTTGGGGCCATATTCCGCACCCTCTCACTTCTTCATATTCTCACTCACGACTTTCTGTATCAGCAATTGCAGCGCAAGAAGAGGGAGTGCTTCATCATCATTTGCAAGGCCTGGAATACTGCGCCGAAGCTCCGATACGAGCTTGGTGGAACTGGCGCCTGCACATACACATAGTTCTCGACAACGCGAAAATGGAATAAGGCCATTTGCACACCTCGCTGCGATGAACTGCACTTGGCCTTCATCTCAGATTTCGGTTTCGTCATCTCATTGAACTCCTTAGCAGACACTTTGTCAAGGGCTAGCATGCCCATCGGACTGGGCTTCACACTCCGGCGTTTCGCGATAACAGGGTTCCAATACTCAGAGAGCTTGGAGCTCAGAAGTTGCCTCTCGCGTTGTTTCGCATTTGAAGTGCCTGTACATCTTGACTGGACTGAATCGCGAATGTGCTTCTCCTTGATCCGCGGCACCACCATCCTTGGATCAATTTCTGCGCCCAAACACGATAAAATAAAGGCGCAAAGTCAAACAAAAATGTGCAAAAAAAATCTATGCCATGATCCAATGAAATACCGAGAACTCCAACAACCAAAGTCCATAAAGTTCTACTCAATGAAAGGGTGTCCACATTGCACCAACGCACTGCCTGCATTCAACAAGGCAGCAACAATGACCAATATACCAGCTGCTGTAGTCAGTAACACAACTGCCAATGGCAGATATGAAATTGAAAATGCTAGTATATCTTCGTTTCCTACTATAATAGGTACAAGCAGAGGGAAACGTTATGAATACGAGGGTGATCGTAGTGTGCAGTCATTCCTTGATTTTGCCAATTTCCTGAAATGATCAAAACAAAAAATATGTTCATAACTCAAAATGAACACAACCTCACTGATACTAGCATGTGCTCTTGTATGTATCATTGCTTTGTGTCTAATGTGTGCTAAAGTTAGATCAACTCAAAAGGAAACTGAAAAACAATGCATAGTAACTCAACAAAATCAAACAAAAAAAAATTTCAACTCAAATATAATGAAAATTTTTCTGGGTCCTTTCACAACATGAGTGCACCATGTCCCGACGAATGTGCATTTTACCTTCACACTGTGCAGTCGCACGCACTCCGCTGCACTATTGAAGCCCTGAAGGATGTCTTGTTGGACATATCGATACATATAAGTGAAGAAGGTTTGAAAATATGCACCTTGGATTACTCACGAACTGCGATTGTGTACTTGAAAATAGATGCCGACAAGTGCGAAGCATTCATTTGCCCAACCCCAATGACAATCGGAATATCAGTCAGTGCACTATTCAAACTTGTGAAATCAATAACTGTGAATGATCTCATAAGTATGTATATTCTCAAATCCAGTCCAGAAAAATTGCGTGTGAGTATTGACTGCAGGGATCGCTGTATGCGCATTGAATCAGAACTGAACACACTGGACCTGGATGATGACTCCATATGCATTCCCAAAATCGAATTTCAATGTATCTTACTTGTACCAAGCCATGAATTTCAGAAGAACATACGTGACCTATCCAATGTCGCCGAATTTGTCGACATCTCGGCACACAAGGGTACATTCTCCATGTCAGCTTCTGGTGATTTTGCAAGTCAGAAACTTGTTTTTGGCGAACGAATCAATGGTCTCACATTTCAGACTAGCTCAGATGAACACATTTCAGGGCGTTTCAGCTTGAAGTATCTCAACCTTTTTGCAAAGTCAGCTTCACTCTCTGGTTTTGTGGAACTGTACCTGCGCAATGCAATTCCTCTCATTCTGAAGTATTCTATTGGCTCAATTGGCCGGGTATGTCCCCCTTGTTTTGTTTTCGAAAATGACTTTGTAACCATTGTGTTACTGCAGATACAATTTGTTCTGAGCCCAAAGACTGACTCATGACATTCTTACAGACCTTCTACTGCACCTACATACACTCCATCCAGCTTTTTGCTCTATGCAAAATGCGCAAAACCAAATTGCAATTAAATGATTTCTTTACAAAATTAGTACAAATTGCATACTGATTTTTTTCATTGAATGGCGGATCAATTGCACTTTCTAGTCGCCGAGAGATTAGCCAAATGCTGGGATTTACGGGACTCCCTTGTGTGTATACCCGACCTGTACAAACATGAAACCCTGAGAATGATAAATGACCGATGGTTCAACCATATATTCACAGATAATGAAAAGGGAATTATCATATTTGACGAAACAACTCCAAATGTGTTCTATGAAAGGTGGCGCAAGCACACATTCGACAATTATTTAGGCACTGATATCACGCGTGAAGAGTTTCTTCTGTTTTTGCATACAAACAACGTGATTGGTGAGACACGTGACTGCATTGAGTGTGATGTTGTTATGTTCCAAAATACACCCCCAGAAATCCTTTACATAAAGGATGAGACTGTCCACAAGTGCACTGCTTCATCGTACCTAACTCGCCAGGTCCTATATACAACACCTCCTATTATAAACACAAACAGCGCTGTCATATGCACTGCAGCATCAAAGGACCCTAGCAACTCCGCATTCTCCAACCAAAGACAAGTGGTATCACTACTTGCAGTCAATATGACACAAACCAATAATGAGCTCTTTTTCTCATCAGAAAATATTTGTTCGAATACGGTCAATACATTACGCAAGAGGATTCGTAACAATAACTGCATTGTCTTCACCCATGGACTGAGTGACTTCAACAATCATGTTCTGGTCGCAGAATTAGCTGACTTCCTGTTACCGGCACTGTGTCAAATTCAAAGAGGTCATTCATTTGAAACTGTGTATGTGCAAGTATCTGCAATTGAGGAAGCACAATGCGTCGCATCTCTTCGTGCACAAACTGTTGTTGCTTTCAATCAGTCCAAAACCAACAGAACATTTGAAAAGTACTTCAGCCGGCATTTTAACTCCTTCGCCAACAGCAAGCAACAAAACTCAACAAACCTCAAAAACATTATTCAAATACGCACTACACCCAACTTAGGAATGTCATCGTCATGCATGAAGTATATTAGACAAGATTTAATTGGGGCAGTTTTGATTAAAATTGCTTACTTATTTGAAAGCCAATAAAATTTACTTCATCCAAGTTGTGCAAACTTTTCAATGTTGGATTTTTTCCTCACCATTGGTCTGTACTCATCGGTTGTGTTCGTAATTGCGATGGTACTTACAAACATATTTGATGGTGCACATGAAGAAAATGAGACAACTACACCTCCAATGACACCTACAAGCACACCTACGACACCACCATCAAATCCAACACTCCCACCTAATCCCGAAGAGCTTCAGAAATTACTCAACAAGCTAGAAATTCCTGTGTCAAATGAAAAACCCTCAATCGCATTCATCACACTTACAAACAATGCATATCATCATTTTACATTGAATTGCCTCCGCTCACTCAAGTTTCTTCGGGGCCCTCAGCTCCATGCTTACTGTATTGGAAATGAGTGCGCAAAACTAATTCAGTGCGAAGGGTTTCCTGTCACTGTCATCGACACCGATGAGGAATTATCACAAAGGCAAATCTTTCGCAAGGGCCGATGGGGGGAACTCACAAACAAGAAGCTGCATATTATCCACAGAAACCTGAAAGAGCACGATTATGTATGCTACACTGACAGTGACATTGTGTTTTGCAAAGCATTTTGGGATTATCTTCTGTATTGCATTGGCAACAATGACATGCTCATACAAAATGACACAATGGAAGACGGCTTTTCTGGGAATTTATGTTCTGGTTTCATGTTCATCAAAAGAAATGACAGGACAATGGATCTCTTCGACCCAACAAATACAAACAACCGCATAAATGAAATTCAATTTGACGACCAGGCCTACATTAACGAGATAAAACACAAGCTCGATTTCCAGCTCCTTCCACTTGATCTTTTCCCAAATGGCAAGTACTTTTACAACAACAGTGACAAACTGGACCCAATGATGATTCATTTTAATTGGTCAAAGGACAAACAGCAGGCAATGCAGAATTTCGGTTATTGGAATAACTTTTGAGTTCACTTGGAATCTTTGGTAATCAGATCAGGAATTGTGGTCGGCCAAATTTTTGTTCTGTATCAGTTGTA
>Ga0099797_100662_pt1 | contig 21264 bp, 23 predicted proteins | sample Uncmet_Sort48C_1_FD_89871 | JGI IMG/M metagenome (GOLD analysis project Ga0099797, IMG submission 89871) | Marine eukaryotic communities from CALCOFI LINE 67, Pacific Ocean - C012_Sort48C_1 | ecosystem: Environmental > Aquatic > Marine > Oceanic | place: Pacific Ocean: Monterey Bay | collected...
TGTAAATTTTGTCAGGTGATTGATTGATTTAGGCAAATTGTTTTGTTTCCTTCAATACATCAAAGTGAGACAGCCTCGTCCGATAAAGCCTCCTCAATATCCAACCCCCTGTTTGAGTCTGCTTCGCACAAGTGCACATCAGTGCTTTTAAAGTGTGAGTCCAGTGAATCAGGTGATTGCCCTCCCCGGATGCGTATCCTTGAAAGGCCGTTGCAAACCTCAGGGAGAGCTATGTTATCTTTGTTTGAAAACTCTGAGAGGAAATCCCTGACGATTGCTCTTTCTATTATTGGTGCCTCCTCACCAGCAACATCTAATGAATGACGAACTTTTTTGAGGAACTCATCGGCCTTGCTACGGTGATCGCGATTGAACGCAAGTTCAGTTGTTATGTGCCTGTATGTTTTGCCGTACATGCTTGCTGATTTTTTGTGCATATCGGATCTTTCGGAGAGCCTCATGTGCTTATTGAGAGCTGTCAGCATTGTGCTTGCCAATGCAAGACATGCGGCGGTATATTTCCAATGTTCATTCTCTGGATCAAATGTTGCCCCAATGGCAGCAGATGCTGTGCTAGAAAGGAGAGCAGGGACAAGCAGCCACCTGTCTAGCATCACAAGTCTCTGCGATGCGCGTAGGTGCAATATTCTTAAAACACTTGCTTTCTCACCAAATTCTCGCAAGATTGTCTCTGTCAAGTGGTTCCACATTTGTGTAGTGCTTGCAAAAAAATAAGAAGCGGATGAACGCACTTTCAGTAATTTGGTGCTGAAGTGCATGATGGAGAGCATCAATGTTGCATTTTTGAGATCACACCAAATTTTATAATTAAATAATATTGTACAAAACAAGTGTTGTATAAAACAAGATTGGGCGGGAAACTCCACGCTTTTCGCGCGTTCGGCACCGGGTCATGACAAAGGCCGACGAATGGAGGAAAATCATAGCTCTTGAACTGCACCATCTTATGGCCATGTGCGCAGAGGGAGCAGCGGAAGTCGCTGATATATTGCTAGATGAATGTCAGGAGATCACGAATGGCGACGACGCTGCGCTGAGGCGCATGCTAGGTGCACAGGCGGCGGCGCTCTCTCCAGTCATGGACATAGCGCGAAAATGTGACCGAGCTGGTACAGTGATCACTGACAAGCCTTTTCTGGATGCATATGCTCCAATCACGGCCGTCAATGTGGTGTATACTGACGGCAGAAACGGCGTCACGATGATCGCGACCGATACTATACTGGAAGGGTCGCCCGTCATGTGTTGCGGGGGTATCCAAACTGATTCGTCAGAGATTCTCGATGGAAGCCAGAAGCAGTCATGGTATCACTACACCGCAGACGGTGACGCTGTGAAGGTCACTGAATTGGGTTCGTTGGCATCTTTGCTGTGCAGTGCTTGGAATGGGGATAACAACCTGATTGCATATGACATGGGGGAAACAACTGCCCGCGAAGTCACATGGCTGTATGCATCGAAGAACATTGGAGCAGGCGAAGAGCTCACGGTGGGCTTCGGACCATATTGGAACCAACACTTACGAACAACTTACAAAATCGCCAAGATTGTGCCAGGTCAAGCTGATCCGTGCCTATGCATTAATGGGTCCAGTCCTTCCGCATCATTGTACCAGAAGTTGCACCATCACTTGCATGAGAGCATGAATGTGTCAACAATGCATGCTATGTACAACCATATGGTCGGCAATGCCTCGCCAATGCAAGCAATGTATTCGTCACTCTTCGAATTATCACTGCATTGCATCAAGAACACTAACAAAGATAAGCTCCAGACAATGCTTCAGAACGTGCATCAAAGCATCGATGCAAAGAGTGTTCATGATGTTTGCTACTGGGATGGTATGCTCAAGCAAGCAAGCTGCATGCTCGATGACAAAGGGGCACTTCATGAGCTCATTAAGAAACTGCTCAAGGTAGCAGAAGAAGATTTGCAACAGCACAGTTTGAGTCAGCAATACATGATGGCAGATGAGAACCAAAAGCTTAAAGAAACTGGAGAGAAGCAGTCAAGGGAGATCCAACAATTGAAGCGGGTCAACAATGAGATGCATGTCATCTTGAGAAACCATGCTAATGTGAGGGAAACAAAAGATGCAGAAGTGCAGCAATTGCGAAAGGAAAACGATCAGCTGCATAAACAAATTGCAGTTGTGAGGCAGATTGTGGAGCATGAGAAAGGCAAAATCAAGAGGGCGAAGCGAGAATTGGAATGAAAAGTTCAAGACACTTTAAGACAATGGCAAAACACTGATACAGTTTGGAAATAAGATTGCTCGTTCTATAAACGCTTTTGAAAAAGCACCGCATTGAAATGGGTGTAGTATAGTTTGTTCTTTTGTTGGTGAATAAAGAACTTGAAACCCTGTCCATAGTGCTATTGAGCACAAAAGATGCAACACCCCAGTGGCATTTGGTTGTAGGTTTGAAATAGTCCGAATTTCATAAAGAGGTGATGTGCCATAGGGATCAAAGTACACAATGCGTTGCCGTGTTTTGTCGATAATTACAACAGTCATGTGGCACAGATAAGATGAGAGTATGACTGGCAATATCACAAAATCGGATTCATGGTTCTCCAAAATGTTCTTCAATTCAGACATGGCCAGTGCACCATGCATACATTCAGTAACAAACAGGCTATTTGTGCAATTTGACTCCACAAAAGCATTGACAGCACTTACAAACCATGAGGCCCTCATGCATGGAAATGTTACTGTGTGCTTCAAAATAGATACCAATTTATCATGAAAAGGTGGCTCCTCACTTTCCAACAGTTCAAAACCGTCACTGCATTTTCTCATTTTGATACAAAATTAGATTTTTGTTTGCATTGTTCACCATTTCAGAAATTAAATGATTTCTTTTCCTAAAATGTTCAAAATTCGTAATGATAAAGAGGGATGGTTTGTGTTGTCTGGCAAAACAGATAAGGGCGTGCAAGTGCACAAGCAACCCCTCCCCCTTACCATCCATTTCTCGGATGGTGTAAGTGTTAAAACATTCCCAGACGAAAGTGGCCCATCTGTCGATGTCTCTGATCTTGAGCAAAAGGCATTCATGTTATTGCGATCTGAAAGTGCGATGGATATATGAAACACAAATTTTCGCATTCACAAAAGTGGGATGCTAAAAAAAAAATGGTTCCATAACGAACAAAATGAGGCTCTCCTCTCAGCCAAGTGCACATGCTTGTAATGTTATGGCAAAATACATATATGCATTATTGAATGAGGATAGAATGGATGTGTTGCCGAATGCAATTCGGAAATGCAACTTACACACAAAAGAAGGCATAAAGTACAAACTCCCTGGAAGTGCCTTCATACTAATCACACCAGCTAAGCGCCAGCGTGTCCAAGAAAGGTCACAACACAAAAAGGCACCTAGCACAAAAGTGTCAGGACAAAGCAGAAGTGACATATCAAGCCAAAGTTCAGCGTTCCGTGGAGTTGCAGAGCCTACAAACCTTCCTCCTTACACCTCAACACTGCTATACAGCATTTCAGTTAGAGATGCCATGTACTATTGCATTGGGGATATCACTGCCCCTCTGTCTGAATGTTTGCAAATTTTTGTACATGATTTTGCACTGCAAAAAACTGATGAAGAAATACAATCTGCCAATTCTTTGTGTGTATTTTCGAATGAAGAAATCCACGAGGGTCACAAAGAAAACAACTCCCTAATAGCAAGTCTGACAAACAATCTTAAGTCAATGTTTGCAATCGAAGATAATCTGAGGAAAATTAGAAACTATAAACTACTCAAACAACATTTCAAGGAATTAGCGGAACTCTACTCTTCAATTACAGGGAGAACTAATCCTGCTAAGACGTTGACCTCACATATCACACGACATGTTAAACCCTTATTTGTGGAGGAATTCTCAGATGATGGCAAGATCCTCAGGGTCAGTGACGGTGACATAATGTTAGCACAACCGCTTACTATAGATGATTATGCACCCTATGTACTGAAACTCCTTCACCACAACAAAATAGAGGGAGAAGTGTATGTTTCTCTCAGATCTGATGCACTGGGAGCATTGGAGGACAATATTGAAGGCAGAAGCAAGCACGATTTGCTAAGTGAGCTCAAAAAGATAATGTAAGTAGACATGTAAGCTGTCAAAAATAATATACATTTGCAATAAGAAAGCATGAAACGATCTATTGTAGCTCTTGCACAGTACATACACGCAATCATCAACTCTCCATTGACAGCGCATGATCTTGGAACCAATTTTCATGATCAGCATGGCATTAAGTATCAGCTACCATGTGGTGCATTTCTTTTGAGAAGACCACAAAATGTCAACAGAGTTGCTGATCTTCATGAATCACTTCAGAAAACATGGATACTTTTTTATTGCATTGGTACCATTTTTGATGATGATTTCTTGAAAGTGTTTATATGTGAACGTGATTGCACAGAACCACAATCAATGGCTGATGATGCAAATTGTTATAACATGATCGAAAACCATCTGTATTTTTATAGTAATCTGGAGTACATACCTCATATAGATGAGGATAATAATGAATATGAGGCAGAATATCACAATTCAAAATTTGTTATTTTCAGAGAGCATGAGGATTCGAATGGCTCATTCATGCAAGCAAATCATGAAAATGCAATACCACTTCTCAAGGCACATTTTCAGAGTCTTGCCAAGTTTGCATCTCCACAGAAATACGAAAAATACAAAAATGAAATAAAAAGTGAAAACAGAGAAAGACAAAGACAGAATATAAATAAGGAAAAAAAACAAAAATCAGACGCATTAATTTCAATGGTTAAGGAACTATTTGATGAGGAAAGGCATACACTCACAGATTATGGGTTGGAAAAATTTATGTCATATTTTGAAACAAGGACACCAAAAGCACTCTTTAAACTGTTAAAGAAAAGTGTCAAAAGTGAAACTGCATCACAACCTGAGCATGCAAGAGTGAAGCAAGTGTTAGAGAATGTAGAGGAGGTTGTGCAAACAACGAAAGGTGTAACAGTGCAACAAGTTCCTTGTAAGCAAGCAAATTCTCGAGCTAGGAGGTTTTCCAATTCAAGAATTCCCGCCTGGCCAGGTAAGCACAGAAAGAATGTTACATGGAAGCACACCACCCAACATGATCTTGAGGAACAGTGGCAGTTCAATTTTGCAAAAGTGAAAGAGTACATGATGCAAGAGACAAACCGTGAACTGTTGAAAAGACTAGGTGTTGAGGAGCTTGGGATGAAGCTTGGGTTACAAAGCTTGGGTTGGTTAAATGACCAGCTCAAGTTCTACAAAGAAAAGACACACCAACTTGGCAAGACGCACATTTACGAACAATTCAAAGAGTTTGTGTTGGAATATCCTGAAGAGTTTGCGAAGTATCTTTGAATACAAAAACATGTACACTGCTGTAGCATAAAGGGGTATTAAACAGATTAAGATTCCTTAAGTCCTGTACGTGTGAAAGCGAAAGGTATCAACATGTTACTATCTCGCTGTCTCATAGTGAAAGCATCATCTTCAACATATTGCACACCAATGCGAAATGTGCATGCATATCCGCGTACTTTACTGTTTAACACCCACAGTTTGTCTCTTCGCTGTTCTGTTCCACCCATACTCTCTTCCACAACATTCATTATGTCGCGTGCATTTTGTTTGTGTAGAGGATCTGACATTTTTGGGACATGATCGTTGCGTCCATCAAAATGAACCTTAATAAAGACAAGATTGCTGTTTGTGTTCTCTTCTGCTCTCCTATAGTCTCCCAGAAGACCAGATGTGTAATCTTGTGAATAGGTCAAGGCTTGGTCTGTCACATCAAAAGTTGGGTTGAAACGCACCCTATGGTTGTTGTAAAAATGATTTCTCAGTTTTCGCTCTAGTCTTGCGCGGAAATTTATGCGGCCATTTCGTCTAACCCAAGAGCATTTACGATGTGCCATAAAGTTAACACTTATACGTGTCATAAACAAACCCACGTTTCTATGCAAGGACCCATCCATATTGTAAGAATTCAGACAATCAGTCCTGCAAATTGGGCATCTTGGGTTAAGACTTGCTTGCACATTCTGCATACAATTTTGACATAGTTCATGATTAGCATGGCATTCTCCATGCACCATATCGTTTCTCTCAAACACACCATAGCATACAGGGCATTCTTGTGGATTGTCAGCGTCAGCGTCAGCACCGAATGCGCTTCGCTTGTTTATTTGGTGATTCTCAATTTCAAGTGCGTTCAATGCATGCTTCAAGTGTTTGAGTGCTTTATGTTCCATTTGAATAGAAAACATATTTTTCTTTTATCGATTTTGGGCACACTTTTTTTATAGATACAAGGAGTAAATGAACAATCACCTCACAAAAGATTGCATCAATGCAATTGCTGGTTCTGAGTCACCTGAAATCCAGGTAATACAACCAGTGCATGCATACAGTCTACGCATGATCCATGTATGCATAAATGACGAGAAGTTCTGTGTAAATGAAAGTGTTTTTGACAGTGCGTGCCGGACCAATGTCTCGGAACATACAACAGTACTTACTGGTTATGGCACAGGAGGGGCTTCTGCTCTCGTTCTTGCACTGATGCATAAACTTAAGAAGAACAAAGAAGTGACTGTTTGCAGTTTTGGTTCACCTGCAATAGGCGATGTTGAATTTAATAATCTGGTATGCAAGCTTAATCACCAGCGCGTGAAAATCAGCAGTGACCCCATTTCAACCCAAGGGTTTGGAATGCATCACCCGTGCCCTGCATTGGTAATTGGAAATTCATTTCCAAGTTGTGTTGAGAAGTTCATGGTTAGGTCCTGTGCAACCATGGGGTTCTTCAGCAGCAGCTTCAATGAGGGTGTCTACATCAAGGCTATTTCAAGGCTTCCTTATGAATCTTCAGTAATGATGAGCCCAAAGCATCAATGTGTTGCAGCTATGGAATCCGATGAAGATGTGACCATTGCTGATTTAGAAGGTGGAGAAAATGAATGGGGAGTGCTGGACCCTCTCCTTCAAGACCTCTCATCAGATGAGCTCTTTGATGCTGTTTGAGCTTTTTGTGTATGCAACAGACCTGTAAAGTGGAGTGAGCAGGAGAAAAAAAATGTTTTGCATTGTGAAATGAATGGCAAAGCAAGGAGACATCTTGAAAGAGCACTTTCAAAAGGCTTTGGTACTGGTGCCAAGAGTGGTACTGAATGAGAGGATGGTGATGGGCGTCGATATGTGGATCTAACTGATGTTAAAGAATACAGCAGAATTCTCCATATTGCTATCATATACCAGCCTGAAGAAGATCTGTATGAACGCATTAGAAATTTGGGAGAACCACCTTTGATCACGCGAGGGGAACCCACACGTGACAATGGGTTTCGAACAGGTTTCAGAGATATGGTTATGAGCAGATTGGGTGGGCCAGAATCCCCAGTTGAAATACAAAGAGATTTCAAACTTACAATAAGAATGGACAACACAGGATGGCACACATCTTCTGTTACTTTTTATATACAACATACAAATGAGCTCATAGAAGAAGAGAAGGAACAAATTTTCAGTGTCCTTAAGGGGGCATTTCTAAATGCAGTACTAATATCAAGCGAAACAAGATTTGAATATAGGTATGAAAATCCCAGAGTAACTTATACAGGCACCTCATGGTTTCCTAGAGAGGCAACTGAAATACATCAGAACAGATCAGGTGGATGGTTTTATGCTGCCGGATAACTGACATGAATAACTAATTACGCGTCTTATTTCAGCCCCTTATGTACAATTATGATCTATGTTTCATACAAAAGCAAATATTCACAGACTAGCCCTCGTTCCAGCTGGATGTAAATTTGTCTTAGAGAATAAATAAATGAAAGATGAGATCAAAGTGGCAATCATTGGGGTTGGCAATTGTGCAAAGTCTATTGTTGAGGGTGTGGCTCTCTACTCAAACAACCCTACAATGGCAGAAGGCCTAGCCTTCCATGAGATTGGAGGGTACCAGACAAAGCATATCAAGTTTGCGTTGGCTTATGATGTGGACACCCGAAAGGTTGGAAAACCTCTTCAAGACGCCATCTATAGTAAGCCCAACTGTGCTGTTGATCTCCTACACCCTGAGAAAGCAGTTGACTTTCTTTGCAGTGTCATAGTTGGTGAGTGCAGGGTCAAGAAAGGAAAAGTTCTTGATGGAGTTGCGGTGCATATGTTAGGCATGCCTGAGGACGAAAGCTTCCGCGTATCGGATGACCATGAACCTTCCGCTGAAGATGTTGTTTGTCATCTCATAGAAAAAGAGATTGATGTTCTTCTGAACTATCTCCCTGTTGGATCAGAAGAAGCAACAAGATTCTATGTCAATGCTTGTTTGAAGGCGAAGGTGCCTTTTGTGAACTGTATTCCTGTGTTCATTGTTTCTGACCCCCTTTGGGAGAAGAAGCTCAAGCATGCAGGCATCCCAGCAATCGGAGATGATATGCGCTCCCAGCTAGGTGCAAGTGTTATGTCCCAGGCTTTGCAGGAGTTAATGTTCAACAGGGGAATGACAGTTGAGTTCCATTCCCAAACAAATCACGGGGGTAATACAGACTTCCTGAATATGATGGATGCGTCCCGGCTTGCATCTAAGAAGACATCCAAGGAGAACGTGATTCGTTCCCAGAATGATATTCGAGGGATCAAAGTTCCCAAGAACGGGATCTATGCAGGCCCTTCCTCTTACATTGCATTCCATGGTGACAACAAGGTGGCACACTTCCGTATTGAGGCCAAAGGTTTCGGAGGCACGCCTTTGATTTTCGATGCCCGGCTTTCAGTTCAAGATTCGCCAAACTCAGGTGGAGTAGTTATTGATGCCATTCGTTACCTGCAAGTTGCTCGCGAGATGGGCCTTGTTGGCTCCCTAAGAGGCCCAAGTGCTTATACTCAGAAGACTCCCCCCACTCAGATGATGATGCAAGGCGCTTTAGCAGAGTGTGAAGCTCTTTCTAATCGCCAGCTTACCGACTCTTTGAAAGAGCATAACCTGCTTCGTAACATGCACGGATAGGCAAGCGCAAGTTTTTTTGATAAATAACTTGGCAATAATTTCCTTGCCCTGTGTGCATTTTTTTGCATGTTTGTAGAAGTTGAAGAATGTGATATGTGTGGTTCATATGTTTCTCAAAGCTTGGTGATTGTGATCCAAATGCAGTGTATGTGTATAACCTGTTCTACTGCGCACCTCTCATCTATGATTAGGTCTGCTAAGGTTTAACACCAACTTGCAAGGCCATGAGCTGTCCAAATGCATAGTCATTGAGATGTGCATTGTCAAACCTTTCTGATATATCAAAATCGACTCCAAAATTCTCGATACCTTTGATGATTTCAGGACCTCCTGGATGCAAGTTTACCCAATCTGAAACATCTATTGCCCTGTTTCTGTAAAACACAATTTTGGAGCCAGGGTTACTTTTTTCATAACCCCTTTTCCATTCTTTGTTTGTTTGTTTTGTTTGTTTTGGAGCTTTCCAATAAAAATACTCGAAACTAGATAACATGTGGTCGCAGCTCTGAAGTGCTCCTTCGCTCCACCCCTGCGTCGCTGATATAGCTTCCCCCGCAATGAATACATCTGCTGTTACTATCACTGCTAATCTTGACAATAACGCCTTGCAAGAATGGAAAAATGAGCGCCATGAGTGTGTGCCTTCCGGCCAGTAGTACGCTCTGTAATTTTTGTCTGTTGTGTATTTCGTGTTATAAATTGCTATCCATGCATCTGCTAGTTTGCCTGATGTGTACGAAAATACATTCCATTTTTGGTTCACAATGATCTCCCTGTATCTTCTATTTTCAGGATTGATTATATCTGAAAATTCTTCTTGCTCTGGTTTGTCATAAAGATTAATATGACGATAAATGCGACATAGCGACAGCGGCTTTATTGCACTTTTTAATGGCCTCAAGTGCATTTGAAGTTCTTTGTCACAACAATTGCTTGCTTGATTGGGTGAACATGCGAATATGACCTTGTCGAAATGCTCAACTTTTTCTTTGGATGTTTCAATGTGCACAGACGTGACACACACTCGAGCATCTTGGCATGATACATCTTTCACAATAGTCCCACACTTCCAAACAATGCCATCATCTGCCATACTCATGTATAAATCTTCCACAACTGAATTGTAGCCTTGTTGCATACCAAAGAAACGGCCTTGGTGTCTTCTTGAAGAGTCGGCAGGTTGCTCATCTAATCCCATGTACCCTGAATCAACATCCATCTGAGCTGCAGATTCTATTCCAAACTCCATCATGCGTGCAGCAAACACACTCAAGTCGGAGTTTTGCTTGCGCTGTTGTATTTTTGGTATTTTTGGTTTTACTGTTTTTGGATACCAAAACAATTCTTCTTTGTTTTCTGTTTTTGTGTTGGTATGAGTGGGTATTTTTGTTGTGTCAACATCCATAAGTTTAATCATTCTTGAGTGATGTTTCGAAATACGCCATGCCCCCTTCTCAAGAATCTCTTCTTCCAAGCAAACACTTCTTATCTTCCCCCCAGATTTCTTAGCCCTTTCAAAGATGTGAATCTCAATATCCTTGTATTTCTCTTTCAATTTCTTGCAAATGTACAGCCCTGAAATACCAGCGCCTACAATTGCAACTTTCATTTTCAAAATACAAGACGTTTTAAATTTGGGCCTCAAAATGCAAACTTTGAGAATATGTTGCCTTCTTTCTGTGCTTGCTTTCTCTGCTTGAAAGGATTTATGAACCTCTTTGGCTTCATTGATTTATCTTCTTGGCTTGTATCTTGACATATATTTGGAGGTGTTATGTCACATGTTTGCATGTGCATACAAAAGACGCCTGCATCTGGTAGTGATTTGACAAACGATTCGATAGTCATGTCAAAGAAAGTCTGCATTTTTTGTCTGGACACAAGTTGCTGCTTTTTATATCTAGGAACAAGGCCATTATCCAAGTATATGTATGGGCGATTTTTGAAGGTTGCGTAGAAAACAGAATTCACTTTGATGTCAGTATTCATGCCGATTTCTGTGGAATTCATTTTCAATTCTGCAATACCATAGTGATGCTGTAAATATTTTGCTAAGTTCACGATTACTGCCTTATGTGAAACAGACAACATTCCCACACTTCTTCTGTACTTGTTAAACGGAGCTAACATCCCATCAAACTCTGATTTCAATTGAGAAATCGACAGGTACAAAGCATCTTTGTCCGAATTGTACAGAAGACAGCACCCAAAATGCACCCATTCCTCATCAGAACCATTTCGAAACTTGAGTGATAGATCATATTCTTGTCCATCATCATTAAGATCCACATCAACACTCAAAGAGAAAAAGTCACTGTAACCTTCCAAACCATCTACATCAGCCGCCACATCCATTGATTTTGTTCTGTGATTCTTTTTCGTGATTTTGTTCTTTGGTGTATTTGCTTTTAATGTTGCAATGATATCTTTACTGTGCTTATTGCTGTCAAAATTGTTCACATCCTCTATTTCTGATGTATCATCATTTTTTATTTGGTTCCAATTGTTGAACACATATAGGTACCAAGACACTATAGTTCCATCCATCTCAATTGTATATTTGTAGGGCGCCTGCATCTTAAAACCATGTACAATTATTTGCTTATTTGATTCGTTTGTTTTTGACCATTTACCATTTTTTTTCTCAAATGTGACTAAATTGCCTGAGTATTTTTGCTGTGGGAACCAAAGATGTGCCTGCGTTATTATCCTCTTTTGTGGTGAGTATATGCAACCATTGGGCAATTGAGGGAGAACAAACAAATATTCAGAGATGCGTTTATAAATATGGACTGAAGTGTCATCTATTATTAATTTCTGTACTTTGAATTTCTCCTGCAAAAAGATTGCAAATAGAACTCCTACATTACCAACACTGACAAATGGTGAGTTCTCTTTCTTTCTTCTATCTTCATTCCATTTACGAACTGATTCAGTAAATGCTTGAGGTGGTGGTATATCATTGAACAATGAATCAAGATTCAGCAGGTTATCTTCAGGATCATAATGTAATGACACGTTTGTGTTTTGCCAGTTCCCATCATCTTCATGCAGAGACGGTTTCTCATTCCAAATAACATCAACACACCATACACCATACTCAGTTATCTCTGTCACACTTATTCCAAGACTCATAAACTGTTCTAAGTGAGGTAGTGTATGAATACCATCAAAAACCCTTCTTGTCTGCATTGTTGGAAATAACTGTTTTGGGGTGCCTTTTGAAAGTGGGTGCTGCAGCTCCTCGACTTTGTACTCATCAGCAAATATGTCACTTGTCTTCTGCAATAAATATGCAGCAGCAGATCCCTTGCTGCTTTCGAGTGTGTGTGTGGTTACAATTTCATCGCATCTTTTCACGAGATGTCCAATTATATCATGTTTAATTTGGGTTTCATGTTTTCTCTTTTGACCACCAAAAGATACGCTTTGATCTGCGTGGCGATTGGCATAGTAGATGGCACGTTCGATGTGCTGCAGTGCCTTTGGGTTGGACATTTGCCCAATAAAACAGAAAAAAGAACACATCATCTTTAAACTTTCATTTCATTTGTAATGCACATCTGCAATGTCGATCCGCCCGAAAGCACAGTGTGAGATCGTCAAACCCCTCAGATCTCTTCATTCTTGTTGTCGTTGCCAAGAGCATCTGCGAAACAACCGTGCTTGCTGATCTTGCACAAGGCCTCAGCGAAGTATCTGTGAGCCTTAGCCTTAGCGCCGACAATTGCATCATGATCTTTCTGAGTGAGAATGGTGTCGTCTTCTGCACAATCGTCGCACAACTTCCGGAGCTCAACGAGTGCCGTGTGTGTGTCTTGTAGCACTTCCCATTGCAAGGTCTCAATTTGATCAGTGCAGTGAGCAGCCGCCTTGCCAGCTGTGTGTGCATCGCCTCGAAAGAGAGCCACCATGGCGTTCTTCAGCGTGGATATGCGAACGATGTACTGGCGCATCCGCTCGCAATCCTCATCTGAAACAGGCAGATCTTCCCCCAACTTCTTCAGAGCGGAATCGAAGCAGCGGACTGTCTCTGTCCTGGCGCCGTCGATTGCTTCTCGCCCTTCTTTGGTGATATGACAGCCGTGGCGCAAGTGAAGATCGCACACCCTCATGAGCTCTTCCACTGCGATCCTTGTGTCGAGAAAGACCTCGTATCGCAGGATGTGTGCGATGGTGAGGCCAAGATTTGCACACACTCGCAGATTGGCAACTGCTTCCTGTGTGCAGTGTGCATCGCAGTTGGCCAGCTCGAACATGACCTTCTTGAGAGGTGGCATCGCTTTGAGGTATCCGAGCAATGTGGCGCAATCTTCATCCGAGACGGGTGTACAAAACTGACCCCAACGCGCACATGGGGAATCGTGTCCCATTGCCTCAGTGCATGACTCCATGGCGTGATGTCGTGAGAGGGGTTGTCCGGATTTGAGCTACCTTTGTGGTCTCAAATGATAGGTATTTTCGACACGATTTAAAACCAAATGTGAGCTTTGGTTTTTATATGTTTAGCAAAGGACTACATGAAGACAATTGCATTTCTGCAAAAGTCTAACCAAAAAAATAAGAAGTTCAAAGTCACAATTATCACTCCCAAGAATATGGTGAAAACGATTCATTTTGGGGCACGTGGTTACTCTGTCTTCCCCCATCATCGCAACAAAAAACGTAGGTCGCTGTATATCAATCGACATACAACCCCAGAATCTGGACAAAATCAGGTATGATCACGCCCGTGTTTTGGGCCAGGTGGTTATTGTGGTCTCACCCAACACTTGCATCAGCCAAGGCACATATTTCTAAACAATTTGACATTGTCATAAGAAGAGGAAAACCTCCACAATATCTTAAAAAACCCCAAGACAAAGCGCAAAGTACGCAAACGCTAAAGGCTTTGAAACATCTCAATAAACACCAAACACAAAATAATATATAAGTACAATTAAAAATATGTATAACAAGATTGAAAAGCATTTGGACCTTTCGGACAGATATGCACAGCAAAATCCATCTAAATATGAAGCGCATATGCATAGGGCATTTGAGATCATGCAGGGTAGCTCGCACCAAAAACAGGATATGTCCTTTGGGTCTTTCTTTCAGAACAGGTTTTCATCAGCTGTTGAACGGCCCACAAAAGAAAAGAAGAAACAAATTCTGGAAGATATAAGGCAAAAGTTTTATTCAGAACCAATCAATGAGCCAATTGAGTGGAAGGTGAAGGATAAGTTTTGGTCATTTGCCAATAGTATGGACTTTACAGTTGAGTCAGACCCTGCACAGCAAGTGCCGCGTGTCAATGGTAAGTATTGGTCAGAGATGCGAAGGGTTATAACAAACGAACCAAACGAAAATGGCGTAGAAGTTGTGCATGCCCGAATCAAACGAGCCTCAATGCAGAATCTCATATATGACTTTGGCTCACCAAAGTATAACACATTCTGGCCTTTTGATTGGCTGAGAAATGTTCAGCATGTATGGACACCCGATCCCGGTCAGGTTTTCAGTGCAAATCCAACACAATTTGGTTCCGAAAAAGGACTAGCAAGTGCTGAAGTAAGTGAAGAAGAAGCTGGAGGAATAGAATCAGGCATGGACGAAACCGAAAGAAGTTCCGGTGCAGAAGACAAAGCAGATGTGCAAGAACGTGGTTCAGATGATTCTTCAAATGCAGAAACAAAAGATGAACAGCAACAAGGCAACATGACAGAAGAAGTGTCTTTAGATGAAAAGCCAGCAACATCTATGAGTGAACGTGCTCCACCAAATGAAACCAATGAACGCTTTAAAACCAAGTGCAGTCACCATTTATGGCAGAGAAAATGTGACCGTAGCAAGGCTGACCTAGTAATTGATTCAGTGTGGTGGTTCAAGGGATTTGGTAAGGTCACACATGTTTACTGGCGTGATCACACTGAAAACAAACTGTATCGAATACTGACACTAAAGGACCCTAGTGGAGTGTGGGCAAGTGTAACAACTAGATGGAATGCTTGGAAGTTATCTTGGAACATTTATGACACAGTTGAGGGTGGAAAGCATCCCCAGTATATTGGGACTGTATCCCGCCATAAAAAACAAGAACTTGGGAGTGAAGACGGGACGGTTGCCTCTGTTGCCACAGTGGCAAATGAATATATGCAAAATTCTTATCTGAACAAACAGCATTACTACTTTCGCATCACAAAAGAATTTATGGATTCAGGGTATGCCAATCAAACATTTCTTTGTGCAGTTTTGAGCGCACTTGACAACATCCACACATGAGCTTGGATCTGAATGAAACAAACAATAGAAAGGTGTTTTGTTCAAAGTTGAACTGGGACTGCATCAGAGTTTCATTGCAATTCATCCCGTACTTTTTTGTTGTGCCCCTGCCGATTTTCTTGCTGTCTGAATAGCTTCAATAGGTTGCAAATAAATGTTTACCTCTTCTTCAAGATGATGATTTGAATGATATGCCTTTGCGTGTTCATATGCTTCCTGTAGTGCATCGTGAACTATTGTGTTCCTTTTGTTTTCCTTTTTCCTCTTGAATAATGCACGCTTGGTGCGGTGGTCAATTTCCCATTTGTTTCTGTATAGAATTATAGGTCGACGATCTCTTCTGGTGTTAAGCACATCCAACTCTATGTAATGATGATATTGTTTTTCTAGGCGCGGACGCAATACGAGACTATTGTCATGGCTTTTAATTCGAGGCAGAGCTCTGTATGTAAGCCTTACAGCAAACGGAGTTTCGGTGAACTTGTCATCAGTCATTTCTGGCTCACTTGAGTGATCTATGCTAGCTGTCCATACACGAAATGACATCTTTGATACTCCTTGGTCCGGATCATCTGTGATGCACCATCCAGGTCCTCTATATGTTTTGCCAGTCGGAAATCCTTGTGTCACAGCTGGATGATCCGCAGTTCCCGCATCAACATGTTCCTTCAGGTGCCTCAATGTTTGCCCCCTTGCATATTTTGAACCTTCGAATTCTTCGTGTCCCTCCAAACGAATACAATCAGTCCGAAGTGTCTCTGAGGCCCGAATTATAAATTGAGGTGTTGCCTCTGTACGTGATGAATGAATTCTCTGGTATCCACCAAATGCATATATGGCTTTTTCCAGATGCCTTATTGCTTTTGGGAGATATGATTGTTGCATTGTACATAACAATAACATTTTAAAAATATTAAGTTAAAAAATGTCAAATGATGGCAAAAAATACAAATTTGCAATACAATCACATGCTTCCTGGCTGTTTTGTAATATGTACAATAGAAGATAATTAGACTTTCTTTGGACTGTTATGCTATGCGCACATGACTGCAGAGCACTTAGTCTGCTGTGCATATGATCCAGTTGGTTGAAGATTGTGTTCTCCATTTTAGTGAAAACATTTCCAATACTGGTTATTTGCTCTACAATACTGAGTCGAAATTTCTGCTCTGCTTGTTGTTTACTATCAAAGTCTGACATAATGTTTCTCATGTACTCAGGATATACACTCAAAGCATTGAACTTTTCACGTACATCTTTCACTTCTGACTCCAATTCAGCAAACCTTGATTGATCTACACTCCCAATGTCGTTTGCGGCATCTTCAAATTGAATTTCAGCATTGTGAGGCTGTGCAATTTGGTTCAATTCATTTTGTTTAAATTCATTTTGTTTAAATTCATTTTGTTTGAATTCATTTTGTTTGAATTCATTTTGTGGAGTGCATGTATCAGTATCTTGCATCTGCGAAATTGCACCTAATATGCTTGTAATTTCTTCACTTTTGTTCATTTTGTTTTGACTACATGGGTTTTGTGGTGAGGAAACTTTCATCAGATATGCTTCTTCACATTCAGTATGCATTTTTGCATTTGCTTCAGTTTCACCTTGTTCACTAATTGGTGCGTATGCTTCAGTTGCTTTTGCAGCTGCATCTGGAATTTCATTTGTTGCTTTTGTCGCTGATGGTTCATCCGATGCTGGCTGTGCTTGTTGATCTGGTTGCACTGGTTCATGCAGCTGTTGGTCTTGCACTTGTTGCTGTGGTTGTTGTGGCTGCGGTTGTTGCAGTGGTTGCAGTGGTTGTTGTGGCTGTAGTGCTGATGTGTGTTGCGCTTCTTTGTGTTTTTCTGCTGTCAGTTCTAGTTCATTTGCTTGGTGTGCCTGTGTTTGTTGCAGCTGTGGCTGTGCTGGTTGTGGATGTAGTGCTGATGTGTGTTGCGCTTCTTTGTGTTTTTCTGCTCTCAGTTCTAGTTCATTTGCTTGGTGTGCCTGTGTTTGCTGCAGCTGTGGCTGTGCTGGTTGTGGCTGTAGTGCTGATGTGTGTTGCGCTTCTTTGTGTTTTTCTGCTGTCAGTTCTAGTTCATTCACTTGTTTTGCATTGCAGGTGCTTTGGTCGCATTCGTCTTTGGTAGGTTGTTTCGTCATTTCATTGGTTGGACCTTCGCTACAAATATTGACATCAGACGAGTCAATAGTAGGGATATCATGACCTGCACCGTTAACATTGGCCAGGGTTTCAAACCCTTTGCTTCTGAAGCGCTTAGGAATCATTTCAAGATGTATGGTTTTGGCCTGGTCCCTCAGATCGGCATATCTGTGAGTGCTTTGTGCAACAAACTTAGTTTTACGTTTACCCACTGAACTCATAAGCTTGCCATATACACTCTGGACATGCCACAACTGAAAATTTCCATTTGCAATTATTTTGTAATATCCGTCGGACTCAAACATTTCTTGCAGATTTTTTTCCTCTGTATCACTGGTAATTGTTCGGACTTCCCCATTCCGCATCTGAAGCGGCTTAATGTACTTGGACCTAATTGGGAACTCTTTCATTTATCTGTTTGAATCATTATTAATGATCTCCTGTTTCCGCTTGAATGTGGCGATGTTGGGTGTTGTGATTTCTTGCAAGAACAACAGCATCGAGCTTTCCCATCCAATTCTTGAATGGCGTCCTCTTGAATTTGTTACGCACCCATTCTTGCACTTGTGCAGGTGTGATTGTTTGACCTCCGATTCTTTTGCAGCGCGAAGACCATGCTTCTGCCTCATCCTGTTTGCAGGATTTCCAGTCTTTCACCCCGCTGTACCGTAGTGATATGTGTGTCACAAGCAGGCTGTACAGTTCATTCAATGTTGCGACGTTCCATTTCGATGACTTAATTGGCCGCATTTCACTCCACACAAACAGAGCGCCTGGTATTGCCGCAAGAGCGGCTGGGATGGGCTGATTCAAGAGCACACTGTAAACGCGCCGATTCCTTGCACATGTTTTTGTATCGTCACCGCTGGACTCGTCGGCTGACTCGCTCTGTATGGTGCCCTCGGACATCACTTCAAAATGAAGAATCCTCTCATTGAGTCTCCCTTGCTCCGGTGCTTCGCTAGGTGCATTAAGTACACCCTTTACAATAGGAATAGGCACATCGCATATGAACTCGGCATCGGGGCCGAACTCGCAATATAACGCCTCGTGCATGCCTACCATTTTGGCGCGCAACAATGCGCAAATGTGCCATTTTAGTTTTAAAATTGGTTTTAGCATGGAGTAAAAACGAAAGACGAAAAACAAAATCAACCAATTGAAAGCATGGATAATGCAAAGGCATTCATTGTATCGCTTTTGGAGAATAAACGCGGTAATTCGGAAATAGAAATACGAATGCGCGTCTCGGATGCACAGCTTGATAAGTGCATTCACTTTCTACAAAAAAGAGCGATTTCTATGTTTCTAATTTTCCTGATATGTTCTGAGTATTGCAATATGTTGACATCATGATTTGGAACCGTTTAAACCGTTGCTCAGGTTACCCCAATTGGTCTGATACAAGCGAAACAACTTTTGTTGACCATCAACATACTCATGGTCGCAAGAGATATTTGCCAAACTCCATGACCGAGTATATTTCCAAAACATGCTTGCAGCGAAAAGATTTTCAAATCCATGCACAGGTCCTCCGCGAAGGGGTCCAAATTCGAATAGCACATAACAAAGAAGAGGATATCCAGAATTCAAAGAAAGAAAAGCGAGATGTAACACAAATTAGACACATACAACGCCACAGCTTCATTCACAAAAATTACATAAGGTTTGATGCCTCCAAAATTATTCAAACTTCACAGGCATCGTATGACAAACAAGAATTATGTGCAATTCAAAACGAAATCGAACTGGAACTTATTAATATCAACCCGCTATATATGCAGACAAGCAAGCCCTTGGAACTGCATGCTGAGAGTATGATTTGCAAAATCTTGGACATTGCATGCATGATACATGGTGTGCAATCAGCAGACTTGGATGATATTTCCTGTAAAGCAGTGTAAATTTCAACTTCTTGGTTTTTGCCTGGTTTTGTTTTTTGGTTTTAACTGGTTTTATGATGCCCACTTCCATCAGTATTTATGCCACAGCTTTCTTGCTAATTTGCTGACCAGTGCGCGCGAAATGTTCATGCCCCAGGCATTCGAACTGTTTGCTTCAGATTTGAACTCAGTTCAATACATTTGTGCTGGTCAATGTGGCAAACTCATTTATGTATGCGAAATGCGCAACTCCAATGACAAAATTGTTGACTGCATCAAGAACGAAGATGGTGATATTCTTGCAACATTCGAAGATGTGCGCAGCGTGCTATGTCATCCAAACCTAGGTCTCTTTGTTATGAATCACTTAAGTTCAACCAATGAGATGCAAATTCTCCTCATCCGGGATGGTGAAGTCGAAATTGCCAAGACACTCATCGATTTCAACAGTCAGATTGCAATGACCGCCGCTTCTCCATCAACAGTCCTCATCGCAAGATGCTCATCAAACTGCAACATTTACCAACAAAACTTGAACGCAATTTGGACTCTCTCGAAGCAAGATGAAGGCTACTGCCTCACACAAATTGACCACTCTATGCTCAATCTGTGTGCTGTCGCTGGCATATGTGTGACTAGCGATAACCGTATCCTCGTAGCTCAAGGGTACCCTCAGTCATGCATCAAGCTCATCAAAGACAATCAAATGCAACAAATTGGAAAGCAAGCCAGCACATTCCAAATGACAGTTGATGGCAGCCCTGATAAAGCAACTTTCAAAGACATTGTGCAGTGCAAGGTCGACACTCATAACACAATTGTGATACTGGACAATTCTTGGGGATTCATGAGGTCAGTGATTCGACTGGTTTTTGCCAATATGCAAACACATACACTGAATTTGTTTGCACCAATCCTCACCTCCATTGCAATAAGGAAAAATGAGTTGTTCGCGTGCGAGGCAAGTGGATCTACCATTTCCATTGCGACGACGCCATATGTCAATGATGAACATACATCAGGTTTGAGTGCGTCACTCAGTGTGAGGCTGATGCTTCATGACCTTCAATTCAATCTGAACGAAAACAACACCACACACACATTTCATGGCCACAAGGCCCTTGCTTCTCATCATAGTGCAATGATGGCCAAACAAATATCAGATGGGAGGTCAGCAATCACACTGCCCGAATGGGCGACGTCAATGGCGTGCATATGCATGCTTGAGATAATGTATGAACAAGCAGTTGCTCAAATGTACACCACTGAGACATTGTTACAGACACTGCACCTGGCAGATTACTATGGGATCAACATTGTTGCACAAATTTGTAGAGTTCAGATCATTGCGCGCATGCTCACGTGCAACTATGATCTGGTCAAGGTGTTCGAATTTTGTGAGAAGCTTGGGGATGTGCAGATCGATGTCATTCATGAGATCAGCGTCAAAGCTGCTCTCCAAGCAATGCATCAAGTGGCACACTTGTCGAAAACGATCCCTCAGTACCAAGAGATGAGCAAGCTGACATTTGAGCTGATATCGCAGGCGATGAATGGCAAATTTGTGACACTCTTATAAAAAGAAATGTGAGCAATGTGATAAAAAAATATTGTGGTGTTGGTAAATGCTTTATTCAAATGCAAAGGTGTCACATATACGTTTCGGTGCCACAAATAAGGGTGCAACACTGGACGATGGGTATAGTGACCAGAGAAAACACATACAATGGGATGATGGTAATGTTTCTGATGATGGTTACACACACAAGAGGCAAAAGTCCAAAATTCAAAAAGCCACAAAGGCACTTCGTAAAGCAGTTCCTAGGTAAGCCAAGGGTGTAGAAATCTGGCAAAGGATATCCCCTCAGGCTGCTTGGGCTGTCAGCGGGTTTGAGACCCCATTTCTCTTG
>Ga0099797_100663_pt1 | contig 21257 bp, 14 predicted proteins | sample Uncmet_Sort48C_1_FD_89871 | JGI IMG/M metagenome (GOLD analysis project Ga0099797, IMG submission 89871) | Marine eukaryotic communities from CALCOFI LINE 67, Pacific Ocean - C012_Sort48C_1 | ecosystem: Environmental > Aquatic > Marine > Oceanic | place: Pacific Ocean: Monterey Bay | collected...
GCGCAGACATTGCGTGAATCGTTGTGCGTAAAGAACCAGTCTGCCGAAGCACATCTGCAATAAGTCCTAGAAGAATCGCATAGACGCGAATCGCGTTTTTGCCTTCCGCAGGTCGTGACCACCAGAGTTTAAGACCTGCCCACGTAACCCTTGCGAGCAGACACGCGACGCGTGCTAACATGCCCGTATGTAGAGTACTAGAAGGCAAGATTCTGATCGTCCCAAATGTGGTTCATCTTTTCAACGAGCAATCCAACAAGCAATGCGGTCGTTTCTTGCATCGCTAACATGCCGCAAGACATCATCTGATCGTTCATGTTAGACGACGAAGCCTATGAATATGACAAAGGTGGGAAGAGCGTCTGGTTGAGCTTGTCTGAGATCTCGTCGATCGTTTCATCTAACGCGGCATGCATAATTCGTTTAGCATGTATTTTGGGTTACCTTTGTGAAGTACCGAGTCCGTGCAGACACATGATCAGTGCCGATTGGCTATCGCGTAGAATCTTGCTTCAAAAGTAGCGATTTTTATTTGCTGCGCTTTTTTTGGATTTTCGTCAGTTTGATTTTTGGGATCTTGATTGAATGTGAAGCTTCCAGACAATGAAGGAGACAGTGAGCTGGAGGCAACAAGTGAAGCAATTGAGCACATTGCTATCCGCACAATCTACTCTAATCAAAGAAACACTTCAGCTACCATTCCCAGATGATATCATCTCTGTCATTTTATGCAAACTTCATTTTTTCATGGTTCCTGATTTTGTTGGTGTGATGAGAAATTTTTTGGATGGGCTGTGTGATGATGCATACTACCATGGAAAAGTGATTTTACCACATTGGATTTCAGAGCAGACAGCAAAAGCAAGGCAAAATGGGATGATGATGATGATTAAGGTGCTTTGCAGGTATAAAACGATCACATTCTTGCACATGAAAAGGTTTCCAAGTCTTGTTGGTTCTGTATCAAGAAAGTTATCCGAGCTAAAGGAGCTAAAGCAGATAAAGCAGGCATCATCTAAACGACACAAGAGACAAAGTCGTGATTTAGTATGCATTGCAACAAAGTGGCAGAAATTTGAAAATGAATACCTACTTAAAGTCTAAGATTGCACATGCCTGCGAAGCCTAATGATGAAGTAGTGACGAACCTTAAATTGCATGGATGGAACTGATGAATTTACAATAGCCTGATATTTACTTGGCAAAAGAATAAACTTGAACTTCAATGCAAATTGATCATGCTTTGGTGAGTACATTTTCAGACAGATATGCCAATGCAGAAAAGCCAAATGAGCTAATTGGCGATATTTTGAATTGGATGCTGCAGATTCAAGACATACAGCTGTTATGAGTGGGCATTTTTTCCAAATACATTCACGCAAATCTGCACAAAGATAATCTAGCATTTTTCAACATTTTAGTTTTTTTAACTGCTCAAAAAATACACTGAGTCTCAAAGTTTGATTGTGAAAGGTTTATTCTGGAATCAAATCAAAGGTTCATTCTTGAATCAAAAAAAATGAGTGATGAAGAAGACATGCGCTTGTGGTGTTCTTTGCTGCTCAGGCAATATGAGCTGTTGAGTATGACAGCTTGTGATGATGACAACATTGTCAAACATGGAAACCCATATGTTTGCTGTGGAAAAACGTTTCCAACAAGCAGGCACCTTTTCGTTCATGCAAAGAGCTGCAAGGTACTTCAAAATGAAAAAGCATAAGATGTTGAATTTTCACAAATTTCTGTTGTTTACTTTCAAAATGACAAACAATAACTTTCAGTTTTGTCCAACTTCAACTGATCAAGCACTCAGTAAAGGTGAAACTAAAGACATGCAAAATATCAAGCAATTTCTAATTGAACATAAGCACCTGCAATCAATCAAGATATGCATGTGCTCTGGATGTGACTATAGTAGAATTCAACTGTTTTCTTTCCCAGTCACGCGACTTGATTTATCGCAATTTCAATGGGGAAAGACAGTCTGGCAAATGATTCACACAGTTGCAGAGCTGCATTATGCAGAACTGAAAAGAGTGTTTCAAGCTCTTGTGCTTTTGCTGCCATGTAAAAAATGCAGGGTCAACTTTGCTGAAGAAATTAAAGAGTTCCAACTGAAACAAATACGAAGTTCGGAAGAAGCTAAAAAAGAAGCTTTTGATTTACATAACAAAGTAAGCATGAGAGTAACAGAGACAGAACTGAGCGAAGAAGAGTTCAAAACGTTAAACTACAGAGAGCACATTGTGATTGAAGATGTTTTGAAGTGCCTGTGCAATCAAATCAAACCAGCAGTTGACCTACAGCACATATCTGAAGCTCACATCAGGAAATGTAACCTTCAACCAGAACACCAGAGAACATGTGTGTTAGCAAACATTGATTTTCTGAAACTCAAGCTATGCAGAAAATACCTACTTGATTTAATGCATTGTCTACATGAAAAAACTTTTGGTTTGCCCAACTTCAAAACCAACTTTGGTGAGCTCATTATGATTTGACCTTCTGTTAGCTATTTTTAAGAAACCTTCACAACTTCAACTCCATCAACTTCCACATACTTCAAATATTCATTTGTCATTGCTGTACCTGTAACAGCCATGTTTGATATTCTACCCATTTTTCCATCCAAGCTATTATCTGCTTCATTTCCATTTCCTATAACACTGTGTGGATCCCATGCATTGATGAAAAGAGTTTGATCCAAATCAACCCAATGATGCTCAAGCAGTTCAGGGAACCATCCAAGGTTGCCAATGGGTTTGTATCGTTGCACAATTCTTAAGGCAGTACTTCCTGCAGCTCCCATGAACATCCATTGAATTTTTGGATTACTTACAAGTGTTTCTGCATGAACTTGTATAAAGGCTGGTGCCCACACAGTTCTTTGGAATGTATCTTTAGGCCGTTCACCCTTTACCTTGTCTCCTGAATGATACAATTCAGCAAAAGCGTCTGCACCTACAAGAGATACAACAATCTTGGTGAGACTCTTGTACTTTGCACATGCAACCATCAACCTAAACACTGCTGCATACCTCTCAACTAAATACTTAGTTATGTGTTCTTTTATGTCTTTCTTTCCAAGAAAATGTCTGTAATCAGGCTGACGTGGATCATCAAATGCATAACCAACAGAATTGAGCACATGAACGAAAGTGTTTGTGTTGCCTTTGTAATCCAAATAAGTTGGTGTGTAAACAGCAAGATTTGGAGCCAATGTGTTCCATAAATTATAGTGTTCTGTATAAAAGCTCTGAGTGGGACCAAAATGCTCTTTTATCATTTCCTTATCGAAGTATGGGTCCATGGCTATATTTACTGGCTCCCTACGTTTCATTAGTTCTCTCACTAAGCCCTTGTTCTCATCATGAGTTGAGTGAAATACAAGTACATTTTTCATAAGCTCATTCCAATTGTCTTTTACCTTTTGAATTGCCCATTGTGGAAACCAAGCTCGTATACCACCATAATACCCATATGACTCACGCAACACCTGCATCGATTCAATTGATGCAAGGTCACCTGGCAATAATTTTTTTTTTGCATGTGGGCTATGAGATTTCGGCGTTGCTGGCTTTGCTGGCTTTGTTGGTGTTGCTGGCATTGCTGGCTTTGACTTTGCTGGCTTTGGTGGTGTTGCTGGGTTTGCTGGCTTTGTTGGTGTTGCTGGTACATATGCATGTATGTATGCATGAAGTTTTTCAATGCGCCCATCCAACTTTGCTTTGGTCTTTTCCAAATCTCTCAAATCCTGACTTGCAGAATCAGTTTCTTGTGTATTTTTTTCAATCCTTTTCTTCAATTTGCTTTCTCTAGTGTGAAGGTGTGTTATCTTGCCTCTCAAGGTTTCAATATCTTTTTCAATTTGCTGCAGTTCTTTCATCTTATCTTGGTCAGGCCCATGCACTGCTATTATGTCAGCTATTTCAGCTTTGTATTCTCCAATCCTTTTATTGAGCTCTGCTTTATTAGCCTGCATGTCAGCTGTGATTTTCTTAATGCTTGCATTCAGCTCTGATCTCTCAGCTCTCAATTTTGTGACTTGTTCGGTGATGGATTTAATTTTCTCTGTATTTTTTTCAACGTCCTTTGACTTAATTTGCTTATTCAATTCTTTCTTTTTGGCTTTTAATTTCTTCACATCCATAGATGCAGTGGCAATTTCGTCTTGTTTGTTTTTCAACCTATTTTCAAGATTAGAACTTTCAGATGCAAGATCTTTCAAAAGAATTTCAAAATCCTCAATTGATTTTTGATTTTCTTTTCTTTTTTTGCTCAATTGGCCAAGTTTTTCATTTTTCTCAGTGAGTTTCTGCTTGACAGCTTCATCTGAATCTGAGCCAGCATCAGAGAAATCTGAATCTAGATGCGGCATACGCTCTTTTGAACCCAGCATTTCGTTCAGTAATTCAGAGGTGTGGCATTGTGCTGAATTTTCATCAAAATATAACATCCAAATTCCATTTTGGGCATCTGTGTCTTCATACCAAACATGAAAGTCATCATCAATTATTCCTTCTAGCTGGAATAGAATTGAACCTTTTGTTTCGAGGTCAATATTGATGAATATTTGTCCATCTTTAAGATCTCTTGGATGTTTCTTTTCTTTATCAGATTTGTAACCTAGTTTAAATGAGTCCACATATGTATATCCAGTTTCGATCACATTACCATAACTATCTTCTTTCCAATTGTCATCATTACCACGTGTGATTGCTGTCCAATGTTTTTGTGTTCCAAGAATGGCACCAAGGCAGTTTGGCTTTTTGAGTTCTTCTTGGAACTTTTCCTCATTAAAGGGGCCATATGGCCGCTTTTTATTAACCCTTGGAATGGGTTCCATTTGGAACCCCATAGCGTTCACAGTTGATTGAATGGATTGAATGTCAAAGTCACCACGAGGAAAACATTGCCGCCAGTCATCACTGAGCCTTTTTCTTTTAGGCTGGTCTATTTGAATCTGTTTAAGAATTGTTTTTTCATTTTTCTGGCAGTAGTACTGCATATTCCACTTTCCATCTATCATCTTTCTCACTCCCATTGTACCATCTGCTCTTTTGCGATGTTTTTGATCAGCTGCTACCAGTTTTGATTGAAAGACATGATTCAGTGCATGCACAGCACAATTATGGTCATCTTGCTTCTCCCAAAAAAGACCAAATGATTGTGATGATTGTGATGATTGTGATGATTGTGATGATTGTGATTTATTCTCCATGAGCATTCTTGCATGCTCAAGATGCTGCAATGCCTTGCCTTGCATTAGTTTTTGCATTGGGGGTTTTTAAATAGAATAAACATATTTCTGTGTGAAAGTCAAAAAAAAAACATACGTGAAAGCAAAATGGTTCGAAAGAGTGATATTGTTGCATTTCTGATCACAGTGGCGTTTCTTAGCATTGTGTTTGCATGGCCACTTATGTACATGACAAGCAGGTTGCAAGGACACTCACGGTCCTATGTTCTTGTTATATATAACAACAAATGCCAGCCTAGCCGAAAAGCACGTGAGCAGCTGCAAGATATCCCATGGCTTACATGGCTGAATTTGCAGTACATTCCATTATTTGGAGTACCAACATGTGATGCTAAATTCTCTCAAGAGTTGTTTGCAACCAAAAAAAGAATCACAGCGGGAACACAGTCTGCATCTCTGCAGGCTTCGTTTTTGTCATTTCTCAAAAAGGAATTCAAATTCTTTGGAGAAACACCGCATTTTTGTGTAGTTGTTGATGGGGTTGTAAAAGACACATGCACAGGGTTTCCATGTGCCTGGTACAGATAGTTTTTCCAGGTTTTTGCTTTCTTTCTCAGTGTTTTTTTGGTATTGCATCAATATGATGGTTGGTATTCTTTTGTTACCTCATCATTGCTGGACTCTGGAACATTGCAGAACTCAATCGACCTTTTGTTGGTTGTGGAACATATGTGTTATTGTTTGTATCAGCAGTATAGTGTGTGCGCTCAAGCAAAAGATTGTGGGGATAAACCCCATCACATGTATCAAGTTTCATCTTGTAGTGCTGCATGTAGAAATGAAGAATGTTTCTGGTGTGACATGCAATTCCGCTAGTGTGATCTCCACCAACATGAATCCAGTATTGATCTTTGTCACTGTCCTTCTTTACAATCATCATTGGTGGCACCTTATTTGACTCAATGCAGTATTCCATACCACATGTAACATGCATGTGTGTATCTGGATCACCTGGATCACATGCTGCTTGGAATGCATCATCCCATGTTCCACTACTAGAATAACATCCATGAGACAGAATGAGCCCACGTTCAAGGGTGTCCTTCACTGTGTGCCACTGACTTGATACATGAACTGTAGCCCCTTTAACTCCAAATGCCTCTCCATCACCGCTAGTTTCTTTTTTGAGTTCAATTGCAATATCAACAGATTGACCTTTTGTATCTAATGAAGGACTTACTTCTATCCCATTAATTGAAACACTGTCACCTCTCACTTTGAGAGAGACAAGCATGTCAGAACGAGTGCTTTGGATATTATACAGCATACTGATGAATGGAACAATGTTTTGAATTGTACACTCACCTGTTTTGCTTATTCCATGAGAAGCAAGAACAAAATTAGAATGCAAATTATTAACAAGGGCATCCTTGCATGTTTGATCAGGCTGTGAGAACCATGGGTACATGATACCCATGACCAGAGGACAATATACCATCCACACTAACTTCCTTTGGTCAGGTCCCAGTCCAGCAGTTGGGACTTCAGGTGTGTATTGCCACTCCTTTGCTCTGCTCTGTTGTCGTATTGCTGGGACGCTCGACATTGTGTCATGCCTGTGTCTTCCCATAGATGGTGTCACATATGGTTCATGAGAATCATCAAATTTTTGATAATTCGAACATGCAGGTTCAACTTCCTTGAAAAGCAGAGAACGGAGATCATCAAACACTCTGCAGTATTTTTTCAATTGCCCAGGTGAATCACCACGCAGTGAACGCCTTCCAAATTGGCGCTGGTTCTGTCTTGCATCAAAGAATGCTCCTGATGGTGAAACAGCCTCTATGAGACTACGCAGGCGTCCTTCATTTCTGAAGTTTTCCCATTGAATGCCACTATTGAGCATATTCAAAACCTGACGGGTATCATCTTTATTGAATATATTTGCAAATATGTGGGGAAGAGAAGGTGCAATGCTGTTCAATGGAACAACAGATGCAGCCTGAAAAGCCCATGAGAATGCATTCCCATCTGTCTGCCGACTAGCCTTAGACAACGCTGAAAATTGTGATGTTACTTCGTTCTCAATAGCTGCTTCATTTCCATCAGCTGCAGTATTTCCAAGCATGCTTTCCACTCTCTCCCTAGCGTCAAGGAGGGATGTGTTCATGTTACCCCCAGCTATGATATACCACCACACATCCTGGAACTGTGCATAACTTTTGAATAAACGCGCTCGATTGTCATCATATGATGTATCTTCATCGAAGCAGGAGGAAATTTGACTCACCCACCGTTTGTTTTGTGGATCTTCATATGCAGGGTCTGCCCTCATTGCAATTACCCATTCATCAACATGGATTCTATAGAGATGATCAATTTTTTCCATGTGCTCTGAACTTCCAAATGATGCTGGTGGAAGGCGCATGGCCTCTCCCACTTCTTGCTTCAACCTTGCAACCCATTCACCTGGAGGGCTTTTTTCATATTTTCCAATAGCTGATCCAAATGCATTCCGGCTTGACTGATTTGCCTTATAGTCTAGACCTGTGTCGACATACCGTGCTGGCACAGCAGGTCCAGAAAAACTGGGTGTGGTTGTGTCCATGTGCGACTTTTTTTGTATCAAAGATATATTTTTTTTCGAAAGAATTATTCAGAAACCATGCACACATCACTAGACACTGAGGTATACTTTGCTGAGTACCATGAGCACCATGGATCTTTGAATGACTCACATTTGCATGACATAAACCTCCATACTTCATTCCCAATGTGCACAATGGGACCAAGTGAAAAAGAAAAAAAGACAGATCCAGAAAAAATCATGCGCAGAATGCAGTTGTGCGCTGCAAGAACAGTCCAACTTCATAATACTACCTATGAGGACATTTTTGCTGAAATGTGCAGGTTGCAGGGCACATACCAGAATTCCACTCCCAAAATAGCAGTTGTACAGGCAACTGTTTCTGCTATGTTCAATTTGTATGGGGTGGTGATGGACACACTGTCAGCATGCCAAGTCTGCAATGTGAGCCCACCTACTGCTCGAAAAGCAATTTCTTCCATGTTTCATTCCTGAGAAAGTTTTTCGATTGCATCCGCAGACCAATTCACTACCTTTTGAAGTTCAGCTATCTTGGTCTCCATCTTCGACAGCACTTCCAATGTTGCTGCATTTTGCGCATTTTGATTAATCATCCACTCTCCTACATTGACCTTTGGCAAACACAATACATCTGTTTGAATTTCAGTGGCCTTAATTGTTTGACCATTGCCTCTGTTCATTTTATTTTTCAGTCATATAAAAAGTTTTGGAGCTGTTAGACAAACCAAAAAAATTTTTTCTCTGTTACATGTAAACAAAATGCCCGCATCCGCACGCTTGGCTGCGGATCGTATCACATTTCGAGACACCAATGCAGAAAGTGTTTTGCAGCTCCGTGCAGTCTCAGACACACCAGGTGCTGGTGAGTTTACATGTCAAAATGGTTCCAATGGAACAAAAGTAAGTATTACTGGAATTGCCACTCCAACTGCAGATGATGGAATTGCAAACAAAGGATATGTCGATTCAGTGGCATCTGGTCTAGACATGAAGGGTCAGGTGGACTACATTTGCCATGGTAAACTTATGAAGGGCGCAGAGACATACACATATGATTCTACACTTCAGATATTCAGAATAAATGGTGTTGGATCATGGTTTGACCTTCTATCAGATGCAGTTGATGTTGAGGATGATGCCAATGGAGACCCACAAACAATAGCTGCTGCAGCGACAGCTGGCTTTTTTGTAACCCATGTTAATTTTGTGGCAAAACCACTTGAGCACTATTATGAAGTAACACCAGGAGATTCATCCACTGCAACACAAAACACTGGTGTAAAGCGCGACTGGCCAACTCGTGTACTGGTGAACAACGAAGATAATGCATTGTACAATGGAATTTACTGGCTGAAGGATGATGGTACTGGTGACTCAAGTAACTGGGTGTTGCAACGCACATCCAACTTTGATGGAAATCCTAATGGTGAAGTCAAGGCTGGAGGGTTTGTGTTTGTGGCAGATGGCCACCGGTATGCAAACAAGGGGTTTGTTCTTCAGCAGGACAGACGACCAAATATGGCAGCACAAGGTGGGTTCACTCTCACCACTGATGGAATAGATGGCAATGAGGTAGTTTTTGATGGGTTTAGCGCAGCTGGGTTCCCTCATGATGGCACAAACATTGTTATAACTGGTGATAGCATTGCAACAACCCTCACACCTGGTTTCGACAATGCAACTATTGGTGAGTTGGGAATTGCCACAGTAACTGGAAATTCCATTTCAGTTGCCAATGGTCTTCACTTGAAGGACACAAAACTGGATGTTGACAAAGAAATCCGGTGCTTGAACAAGATATCAGCAGTCACTGGATTTGAGGTGAAGGCAGGTGGAGACACTGCAGTCGCCAAGTTCAGTGTGAACTCTTCAGGTGTCACAGATATTCATGGTATAACACATATCCGTGGTGCATCCACATATCTTCATGACTGTGACCTGTACATACAGGACAACACATCATCTCTTGTGACAACATTTTCAGTGACACATGCAAGTGGTGACACCACAATAGGTGGCACATTGGCAGCTGCTGGTAATACTGACCTTGGAACTACAAGTGGCAAATCAATGATCAAACTTGACAACAATGATCAAACTTTGAGCATACCTATCATGTATTTGTATGGAAATGTGAAAGTCATAAAATCAAATGATGATGTTCTTTTTGACATTGCACATAATACAGGCAATACTACAATTAGTGGCTCAACAACACTAAAGGCAAACTTGTCTGTGAAGAATGGTCAGACAACAAAATTTCTTGTAAAAAGTGCATCTGGTAACACTGAAATTGAAGGCAGTTTGAAATGCAAAGGTGGGTCATCTTCAAATGATGTTATTCTTTTAGATGCTGCACAAACAGGTGACCAAGCTGTAAACCTGGTCACTTATACAAGTGACAAAGATCTTGACATACGCAATTCAGCTGAAGCCACAATTTTTCGATTGCATCCTGGCACATCACCAAAGCTGTCACTCCACCAGGATGCAACTTTTGAGCTATATAATTCAACTGCAACAGTGTCTGAAACTGAGACTCGAACTGTGTTCATAAATGGTTCCACCGGTGAAACCAAGCTTTTTGGTATATCAGCACATCTCTCAGTTGGTTCAGGTTTCAAGGCCTTTGCTAACACTGGTGATGTGACAATGGCAGCTTTAACAGCCACAACAACTGCAACAATTACATCAGATGTCAGCATTTTAACAGGAAAACTTACCATTGGTGCTGCTAGTTCACCACGGCTTCTTGTGCATGAGGCCAATGTAACTGATGACCACATTTGTAATTTCCGAGGCGCTGGTGATATCAAAGTATATTCTGCCACAGGAGTCGAAAAACTTACAATTACTGGTGACTCAGGAAACATGCAGCTTCTCAAAGGTGCAACACTAAAAATGAAGAGCTCAACAGATGCCACCCACTTTGAAATCAACAATTCAGGTAATGTTACAACACATGGTGGCAACATTGTTGTGAAGAATGTAACTGGAAATGCTGCTGTTGAAAAATTCAAGGTTGTGGCAGATACTGGCAACACAACAATAGAAGGAACTCTTAATTTGTCATCAGAGCTATGTGCAAAGGATGGCATTCTCGAAACTTCAGGTGACCTTCGTGTTTTGCTTGACTCATCAAACTCATCCATTGATTGGGATGATCGCACCTTGTTCTTTGAACTAACTGAATCTTCTTCAACTTACAAAACTGGAGACTACTCACACATACATAAAACATCTGATGATACAACACGGTACTCTCTTATGCTTGCAGGTGATTTCATGCGCCAAACATTCTACTCAGGAAAAACCACAATAATGTCATCAGGAGCATCACCATATACTGTCTTTGAGGTAAATGCAGAGCCAACTGCAAATGCATCTCCACCTCAGATACCATTAATTTCACTGTGTGGAAATGCAAGCTTTAAGAAAACTGATGGAACCAAAATGGTTGAAGTCATAACTGAATCAGGTCAAATCAAATCACGTGGTACATTTATGATCAAGTCAGGTGCTGATGATACTACAGCTACAACAACAATTCTTGCTGATGGCACTGCCACTTTCAAAAACAATGTCACCATTGATGGAAACACAACAATCGAAAATGATAAGAACCTTAAATTACAAACTGGAAAATTCATCATGCTTGGCACAGGTGGCACAGACGAACTCCCAAAATATGAAATTGATGCCTCTGCAAACACACAACAGCACGGTACACTTACAGTTCGTAACAGTTCTCTCGATCCTGCTAGAGATGTATTCAATGTGAACATGTCTGGAAATGTGACTGCATATGGAACACTGACTGCTTCAGACTCGGCTTTCCAAGTCATGGCTAGTGGAAATACACAGACAACTGGGACACTTGATGTCGGCTCAACTTCTAAATTCCGTGGTACATTCAATGTCGTGGTGGAATCAAATGGTGCAGATGTAACAAAGTGCTTCATCAACACATCAGGTGATATTGACACTGTCGGAAAACTTGATGTTGATGGACTTGCCACATTCTCGAAAGCCTCTGGAAATGGACTCATTGTTGAAGCTGCTGATGTTAAGTTCAAATATAATACAGATGACGAAATTTACAAAACTTCTTTTGATGCAAATTCACTTGCAACATTTACTCATGTCAACCAAAGTATGATTCTTCAGGAATCAGTTGCAGCAGGCTCATGCATTGAAATGACAACTGCAGATAGCAGTGCAACAACAGCCATTCCACCATCCCTCTCCATCAACAAGGGTGCTTTGTTTTCAGTCAAAGATGTATCTGCATCACCATTCATGGAAGTGGATGCCACAGCTCGTACTGTCACAATGGATGGCACTGGCAGTGGAAAACTTCAATTTGTGACATCTGAACCAAGACTGGAAGCTGATATGACCACAGGTACAATAAAGACACAAGGGGACATACATGTATACCCCAGCTTATGGACAATTGGTTCCACAGCAGGTGCCAATCCAAATTTTGTTGTCATTGCTGCATCTGGCAACACAGTATCTGAAGGCACACTTGTAGTTAAAAAGTCACAGACAATCACTGAAGGCAACCTCAACATAACCCTTGGTTCATTGAATGTACAAACAGACAAGTTCCAGGTTCACAAAACTGATACACTTGCCACTTTTAAGGGTGATGACCCCATTTATATCAAAGACTCATCTGGTAACAATAAATGGCACATTACACCTGACTCTGGAAGCTTGATTTTGTATGCTGGTTCATCCATCACAATGCGACAAGCTACAGCTGCTTCTTCAAACAAAGTTGTTTTGAATGGTAACAGTGGTAACATTACTTCTTCTGGAAGCCTAAGTGTTGCTGCAACAAACTTTGTTGTTCAGACATCAGGAAACACAGTTGGAAAAGGTACTCTTGATGTTCACAAGAAAGTCACTCTCAAAGGGGCCACAGATGGAGATGGGCTGGAAATTGAAAGCAGCATACTCCAAGTGAAAAAGGTCATGAGCTCACACCACAAGTTTGCTGTTCCATCTGGAAGTCTTGCACAGTTTGTACAAGCAAATGGTGCTGATGAACTTCTTACTGTCGAGTACCACGATGGGGTCGATTCTGCAACCACAAAATTCTCAATCTCAGGTCAACACGGACACACAAAGATACACGGAGGAAATTTCAGTGTCACTCAAACCACTGTGGAAAATGTCATCTTCCGTGTTCACCAATCAGAAGCTGCTGCCATTAGAATGCAGTCATTCTCCAACACATCTGCAATGGTCATCTACAATACCGACGCATCCATTGAACGGTTCAAAGTTGTAATGAACACTGGTGCTCTAACACACAACGGCACATTCACTCACACTGGTGACACATTCAAATGTGAGTCTAAATTTGAGATCAGTGGCTCAACTGATTCACGTACCATTGTTGTGAATTATGAAAATGATGATGACGACACTGACTTCCAAAGGTTTTTGAAAATCTTCGCTGACACAAACCATATCGTAATTGGCGGCACTGATGAGGTGACAAAAATGATGATTGGTACATCTACCGGGACATGCACAAGTGCTGGTGATTTGGTCTTGCGAAACCAAATTGGACAAGCAGGTGTTGACAAGTGCAAAATTGTTGCATCTTCAGGTAACATTCTCACATCAGGAAGTGTTACTTTGGATACAGGGGGTTCAATTCAGATTGACACTGCTGATTCTCCGCCAGTGACTACATTCAAAGTGACAGGGTCAAATGGAAACATTGCAACAAATGGCAGCATTACTGTTGACACTAACAAATGGCAGGTCTTGGCAACTGGTTCTGTTTACCAACGAGAAAAATTTGAAATTGGAGATGGGACAAATACAAAATTTCAGGTCCTCCATGATGGAAAAACTACTGTCACTGGTGGATTCTTCAAGGTGCAAAATTCAGCTGGAACTGTAACACTCTTCAAAATTGACCAGCCTGATCAAGAGAACCCATATGGAAAAATGGAATTTGCAGGGAACTTGGCAATGGATGGAGAGCTTTCAATTGGCACAGTCAATACTAGTGATGCTGCATTCAAAGTGGAAAGTGATGGTGATTCAACTTGGCGAGGTGGTGACCTTTGCCAATACACTACTACAGGCACAAAGACATTCGAAATGCTTGCTGCCACATCTCAAATGAACATTTATGGCAACTGCATGACAACTGGTTCAGTTACTGGTAGTGGCACTGCACAGTATGGTGGAGCTGTCAGTGCTTTGCAGATGCTTTCAACATCAGATGAACGTCTCAAGCACCGAATTGAAAAGATTGATGGCACCAAGACACTCAAAATGTGCTCACAAATGCAAGCATACTCATTCGAATGGCGAAATACAGGTAAACACGGATCAGGAAAACAGTTTGGCTTCATTGCCCAAAAGATAAAAGATGTACACCCTGCTCTCACAGCAACAGATGAGCAAGGATTTTACAAGGTGAACTATGACATTGTCACTGCTCTCACTACAACCTCTGTCACTGAACTGCACAAACAGATCAATGAAATGAAGGCTGAGATGAATGCACTCAAGGCACAGGCCGATGAAGCAACTGCTGCTGCAAAGGCAGCCACTGAGGCTGTCGCCAAACTCCTTGCTGCACAGTCATCTGCACAGTCATCTGCACAGTCAGCTCCACAATCCAAAGGAGCTACTGACACACAAACAGATCAAACAGATGAGCCACAAGATAAGTCCAGTATGACAAGTACTGAAATGCTGGACTCAGCAGGATCATGCTCTATGGCCTAAGTGATTTTTTTGTTATGCTACATCCACTTCAAAACTGATGATCCACAAGCACACGTTGCAAACCCATTACTTTGTTTACTTTGAAGCACCCTTATGTTACACATCTTGGCCTTTTCAGCATACCTTTCTTGCTCCTCTGTGCATGGTCGCTCAAGTGCAACACATGCAGCACTCACTTCGCAACATGCCATACGTGCAGATGGTAATAAATTTTTCATGTGAATTGTCACTTCACATGAAGCAATCAATGCACCAAGAAGATACATCTGCTCCAGTTGCACATCTGGAACATAAAGAGAAACACCAGACAACGATGGCATTCGAAAGTGCATGATTGTCTTTGTGCGATCAAGCATTCTCTGTGTTTGCACTGACAGCAGCTGATTCCATAGCTGCTGGAAAATATTTATGCCATAATGAAGCCTTGCTGTTTGACAGCCTATCAACAGACAGTTCCTCGGCTGTTTGATTGTTATGTGAGGAAATCCCGAAAACACAATACCATCTACATAGTGCTCACCATCAATCATCACCGGTTCAAAAATGAATGGAATTGCACATGTTGCAACCAATAAATCCTTTAGCATGATGTGTGGATGACGAAGAGAATCAAACACCCTAGTTACAAATGACCCTTCCTTGCACACAAGCACATGTATCCTTTTTCCACTAGCATCTTGCAAATCTCGAAGTGTCATCACACCTTCAGGTAAAAGTGCTTGAATTACTGTCACAAGCAGCATGTTGATATACTTACGCAAATACAGACAAACAACAGCGAGCCCAATCAAACTTTGCATAAGCTTGCATGACTGTGCAATCTGTGGCTTTTGTATTTCAACCAAGATCTGTTTGAAACTGCCATGAACTGCAAAAACTGTTGCTATCAGTGCTCCAAACGAAAAACAATAAATCGACTTTAATTCACAAAGATGACCTGTTTCAAGCAGGTACTGCAATGCTCCAACTGTATGAACACTACTCATTGCATTGCCCTCTATGCATAAAGTCTCAATTCGCATTCTTGACCAATTTTGACAAATACTCACAATTTTTTTTGCATTAGTAGAACTCATAAAAAATGCGTTATGGAATGCGTTATGGAATGAAACAAAAAGATCTTTCATTGTAAACAATGTGTCTCTTTTGTGTAATAACTCCATTACTCATGTGTGCCTACTTTGTTGGAAACAAATGCTCAAACACACAATGCACAATGTTTGATTAATTGGAATTTTCCAAATTTGTATGAGTTGTATGTAACTCTTGGCTACTTGAACCTGACACATAACATAGCGCTGGATTGAAAAAAGTCTGCACCTCATGTCGGACTTGAACCGACAACTTCCTGATTAGAAGTCAGGCGCGCTATCCAATTGCGCTAATGAGGCATTGTGGTGATTTGCCAAGGTTTTGTAGATTCATCTTCGGATCACAATTAAAAACCAAAATGTTTGCAAAAATACACTAGCAAAATGCAGCTTTCTATTGATCAGTTTTTGAAACCCAAATCATATATAAAAAAGTTTGAAAAATCTTCTAGTGTAGCATGCTCTTGTTTGGTGAACAGTGTTTCAAAAATAACCTCATTTATATCCTCGCAAAATTCTCAAAATCTTGCTGCCTCTAACACCTCTCAAACATCTTGTGAAGATGTTGTACACAAGATTCAAAAGGAGATTAATGAAAAGTATCAGTGGGCAAGTGTGTCTGGAGACTCTCTTTCTGTACGCACAAAATTCATCACAAAGATGAACAAGTTCAATGTTCACAGGCTCACATTTGCACAAATTTATTTGAATTCATCTGTTCTTGAAACAATTCCGCGAGTGGAGAATCTGGCGTCAAGCATGCATATGAAAGCTGGATTGATTGTTTGTGGAGCAGGAGAGCATGCACTGTACTTTGATGTGATTCCAACATATGGCGGTAATTGTCAGCTTAGCATTGATTCAATTGACCATGCTGATTTCAGCCCATTAAAAGTCCTTTATGTCATTCTTGTTCGTCACAATTTTTAACTCGAACTGTTCACATTCATGCATGCAGGCATTGCTTTTGAATCTGCAACTTCCTGTGCAACTTTCTCCAAATTCTCTTTGGTCAGCCTGTGCACTTGTGGGTTTTGATCTGTATGCTCATATAGTCTCACATGCTCAAAAGGGTAGTCATCAAGCCATGCTGTTTCTTTGGTTCTTTCTTTGGTACATCCAACAAGCATCTCTTCATAGATACCTGGGTGCAAGTGCAGTGCTTTCTTTCCTGATGAGTTTTTAGCTGAGTCTTCATCTTCATGCACAACCATTTTGTTTTGAATCATTACATCCATCCCGATTTCACAATACAGCATAAAAAATGCAATTTCGTCTTCAATTTCACACTTGATGATTGACATAATCACAAATGCATCAATTGGATCTGTTGATGAGTATGGCTGGCCATCTATACCATTCTTTTTGTGTCTAATGTGTGCTTGTCCTGATTTGACATTATGTGTTTTCACTTGAATTCGTCTTTCATCAAAAAAGCAATCAAAAGCTTGCTGGTTTTGTTGCGGTACTGTCACATTGCGAACTGTTTTGAGTGCTTGGATATTAGCAACTTCTTTGAACTGTTTGATGGCAGGAACATTCATCCAGATATCATGCAGTGAAACATGGTACATTTCATTCTGCAGCATGCTTCGAATGGCATCAATCATACCTTGTTCATTACTTGGAGGTATCTTTGAAGGTCCAAGTGTTCCATCTGCATTCTCAGTCAATGTGTCATGCTTGATATCAGATCCTTTTGCTACCCAAATGTACCTTTTCAGCTCACCATCAACAAGCCTTGTTTTGATGAACACCATAAGCATTAGTAGGTATCCTAATGCATGATGAAAAAATGCTCTTCCAACATCACCTTCCTTGTGTGATCTGTTATCTAGTTTTGGTCTTCCATCCTCATGAAATGCACCATCTGTTTTCAACTGGATTTGAATATAGTTTATCATTCCCCTTGATCGAGCAGAAAGATCACTCACACGAAATTCAGGTGATACTTCAATCTCATACTCTTTTTTGAGAACTGGCACCAAGTAATTTTGCATCACTTCAGTTTCTGTTTCACTAGTAGAGCTTTGCACTTGCCTTTCATTTACTGTTTTTCTGGCTTCTTCTTTGCGTCTTTCTTTTGCTTTTTTTTGTGCCAATCGATTCTCTTGTTTTAAGCATACATTGCATCTTGTTTCCAAACCTCTTGAACCTGCTGTTGAAAAGAGTCTTGCATCTTTGACTGGGTCAGTACATACCAAACATGAACATACACTCAAACCAAACATCTGTGCTTCTTGTTTGATCTCTTTGAACTCTGGCATGTATCCTAAATCAACAATTGTCCCCATGTTGTTGCGCAAATACAAAATTTTCTCTGTGAGCTCACTTACATGAGCATCCATTGAATCCATTTGCAAATGTGTAGAAAAGCAGCGATTTTTATCTCACATTTGTAAACGCTTGTAAACACTTTTTCTTGGTTTTTTAGCTTGGTTTCTTATCTTGAAAAATCAATCTCAAAACAAAATAAAACAAAATAAAAAAGAAAAAAGCATGTCTCAAAAATGGACAAAACGACAATTACATTGACGTTTTGTGAGTGTGGGGAAAACCATGTTGGAAATCAACAAATTGGAGAGAAAATTGGTAATGGAATTTCAGCTGCACAAGTACGTAACCTTGCTCAAACAATCGAACAATCAGAAATCATTGAATTAAACACTCTCCTTGAAGATCAATCAAAAGGCGACGACGCGTGTGTTCTAGTCATAAGGCACAGTGTTGAAGCCCTTATTGGAGATTCAAAGCCACTAACTGCAGAACTGCTTGGTTTGAATTGGGACACAAAATATTTTTCAAGAAGGCACAATAAAGTTGTTAATAAACACGCGCGATCAAATTTGATTTTTGCTAAAGACCCACAAACAGCAGATTATGAAGAAGGCAAAGGCAGTGTAATTGCATTTTCTCAAATCCCACTTCTTGAAAAGCTTAAGAACTGCATTAGTGAGCTGTTCATTCAGCAAAACTTTCAAGAACTGATTGAATTGATTGCAGAAGGAAACCTGTATCAAGATAACCAAAAGCAAGGAATTGGATGGCATGGTGACACTGAAAGAAAACTTGTAATTGGTGCTAGACTGGGTGGAAGCATGAAGCTGAAATTTGGATGGTTTTTTCGCGGATTGCCAGCACCACAATCAAAATCACATGAAATTATTCTTAATAATGGAGACATATATGTTATGAGTGACAAAGCTGTTGGATATGATTGGAATATGAGGTCAAGGTACACCATAAGGCACTGCGCAGGCGGTGAAGCTTACACAAAAGACAAGTGAAAACAAGCTTTGCAACATGCCTTTACTTGCTTGCCTGTACTTGCTTGACCATCAATCACCATCAATAAAAATCATTCATCTTGAAGTGCAAAAAGCTGCTTAAAAGGCTCATCACTCAAATGCACATGGTCAAAGATCTGATCAATGTGTTCACCATCTTTCAAATTTTCTATGAAAGCAGGTCCACCTGGATGTCTTTCAGCCCATTCATCTAGGTTTATTTTTCTTCCTCTATAAAAAACACACTTTGTGCATTTTCTGTCTGACTTAAACCTACCCTTTTTCATTATGCTTATTAACTGTTCAACACTCTGTAGTGCCCCTTCACACCACCCCTGACAATCAGACAGTGCTTCGCCAACAATAAAAAGATGATCATGAATTCTCACTGCCAATTTAGCTTGTCTTGCTTGATCGAACCTGAATGAAGGCTTCCAAAGATGTGTGCCTTCAGGCCAATAAAAATATTTGCTGTTTTGCAGGTGATTTTTTGCGTTGTTGTACACAAACAAATCACGCCATGCATTTGCAATTCTTCCAGACGTATAAGACACAATATTCCAATGTCCTCCTCTCATTATTTGTCTATGACATGCAGTGTTTCTTATTTCATCTTTTGGTTCTTGTTTATCTGAGTGCTGATACACACGACAGAGAGGCAAGGGAACAATGGATGACTTCAGAATTCTCAGATCTTCATTTACACTACCATAACTCATATTGCTTGCATGGTTTGGGGAACAGGCAAATATGATAATCTTTGCCTTTTCCTTTTTTGAAACAAATTCACTCTTGTTTTCTTTTTTAATTTCATGTGTAACTGTGAATTTATAAACATCTTCACGTCTGCGGATTTGTGTGACTTTAGCTCGTTTGATAAGCTTTACTTGTGCTTGTTTTGCGGAACATAATTTTTCAATTTGCATTATTAAGTGTGTTATCAACTGGTAATATCCGCCAACTATACCAAAATATTCCCCTCCATGCCGTTCACCTACATCTGCAGCAGAAGAAGCATCTGCATAACCTGACTGGAGGTCATTCACAACAGCATCAATAGGTGAGTAATTGAACAACCACTTTGCAAATTTCGAAAGATGACCGCCCTTTTCTGTTGTTTTGTGTTGTTTTGTGGTGTTGTGTGATTGTTCTGTTGGGTATGTGAATTTGTGTGATTGTGTTGGTGCATAATCAAATTTCTGTAAGTTGAATTTTGAAATCATGTTGTTGACTAGGGTGTGATTAGGTGAAATTCGCCATGCACCATGCTCTAAAACCTCATTATCTACCTCTTCTGATTTTACCTTACCACCAAACCTACTGGACTTCTCATACAACACAATATTCAAGCACCCTTCTTCAATGAGACGCATTGCAGAATATAAACCAGCAATACCTCCACCAACAATTGCAATTTCATGCACTTCTTCCATTGTATTGAAGCAGGGATTTTTTATTTGGAAGATATGCTACAGGCCAAAGTCAGAAGTTACTAAGCATTTGATTGACCTCTTCTACGCAACATGCAACACAAGCAAATCCAAACACATCAGAAAGCTTCAACTCAGGGTCATGTGGTACTGTGTTGACAATTCTTTGACAGAACATGCAGTTTTGAATCATTTTTTTTAATTGTACACACAAAGTTTTTTGTGATTGTCATCCAGTTCACATGCTGAGGCAGCAGAGTCGACATTCAAACCAATAGCATCGGTTTCAAATCATCTTGTTGAGGAAGATGAGCACTGCACAGCAAGTTCAATTGATCAACACAGTTTGGATGTGTCATTTCTGTGACTGGGTCTCCCTGCCACATCTGAGCGAGCTGCTTCTCTTGAGCAGGGCTGATCTCATTCAAGTGGCTCCTTGATGCAGATGTTGTTGTCCGAAAATGACCTCTGCTGTATTGCAGTTGCACCTTTGTGATGAAAGCTGCTTCAAATGGACCAAAAGCTTCCTCGATCTCGTCAATGCCCAATGCCAATTGAGCCTGGTTCATGTGACCTGTGACATCGAATGCCTGCGAAGGATCAGTTTTGCCTTTTCGAATGCAGTTCGTGAATGTCTTCTTTGGAAAGACTGCATTGAGAAATTGGGGTCCCATTGCCATCATGACCAAGTGGAGTTCATAGTCTGTTTCTGCCAGAAATTGAGCACCGAGTTTCTCATTCAAAACGAACAAGATGCAGTCTGTGCCATCATCACACTGCACCTTGCCGAGTATGCCTGATTTGCACTTCTTCTTGATCAGGTAGTTTCGCATTTGCTCAAAGTTCATGCTTCCAACCAATGGAATTACAGCTGTC
>Ga0099797_100664_pt1 | contig 21245 bp, 14 predicted proteins | sample Uncmet_Sort48C_1_FD_89871 | JGI IMG/M metagenome (GOLD analysis project Ga0099797, IMG submission 89871) | Marine eukaryotic communities from CALCOFI LINE 67, Pacific Ocean - C012_Sort48C_1 | ecosystem: Environmental > Aquatic > Marine > Oceanic | place: Pacific Ocean: Monterey Bay | collected...
GGGAGAACCAATTTCTAATTTTGGAGCTTGGGACAGCGCCTTAACATCTAGTCAAGTTTCAACATTATTTAATTTTGGTACTCCAGAAACAACTCCTTCTTTTTCTCCTTTGCATTATTTTAAATTAGATAACATAACTACTGGATTAAACAATATTGGTTCAAGTTCAGAAAATGCTGTTATAACACCAAACTATAACAACTCAGGTAATGGAGTTATATCTAATGGTACTAATGCTGTCGCTGTCGTTCCATCTTGGAAAATACCAAGTGCATTACCTATTACAAGTTCTGCTAATTATACAACGGCTTTAGATTTTGATGGTGGTGATCACATAAGTTTTCCTTTTAATGTTTCTACAATTGGTACTAATAATTATTCTACATCATTTTGGTTTAACTATAATGCTGGAGCTTCAGAACTTTATCCTTATTTATATGGATTTGGAGCAACTGCGGATTATCAAGCATTTGGACTTACAGGCAAAGTAGGAGATACATACAACATAAGAATAAACAACAATTACAATAATAATTACACACAAACTATATCAACAGGTAACGTGATAAGTGCCGGTGTTTGGTATAATGTAACTATAACAAGAGATGGTAATACTATTAATTGTTATTTAAATGGTGACCCTCTTATAACATTATCTAATTCTGATGTGTCAAATAATAATTTAAGCGCATCAAGTTTCAAACTTGGGTGGGGTGATTTTGTTTCTAATAGATATTTTAATTCAAAAGTATCAAATTTCGCAATATTTAATACAGCTTTATCAGCTCCACAAGTTTCAACTTTATACAATGGAGGAACACCTGAAACAGCTATTAGCTTTTCTCCAATTAGTTGGTGGAAATTAGATACTGGAGGTTCTACAATAACAGATTATGGTTCTGGTGGAAATAACGGAACTAACAATGGTCCAGCTACTCAAGTAACATCCGATGTATTAACTACTCAACCAGTAAATGGAGTAAGTACAACTTTACCAAGTACAGCTTTACAACAAAGTGATTTACAATTTGATTCACCTTATAGTAGCTATAGTTTAAGTTTTGATGGTGTTGACGATTACATAGATTGTACAGATAACGATATGTTTAGTTTTGGTAATGGAACTACAGATTTGCCTTTTAGTGTTTCTTTTTGGGCTAAATTAAATAGCGTTTCTGGTACTCAACCATTTTTAAGTAAAGATACTACTTCTCCAAATAGAGAATGGGCTATAAGTATTTTTTCAGATAGTTCAAATGGTGTAAGAATATTTTTAAAAAACCAAGGAGGTGATTCTCAGCAATCAATAGATTCAAGTACTGCTTTAACAACTGGGGTTTGGTATCATATAACTACTACTTATGACGGTAGAGGAGGTAGTAATGCTGCTGATGGCTTAAGTATTTATATAAATGGAATTTTAGATACTCCTACTAATATTTCTAAAGGAACCTACACCGCTATGTCTAATACAACCGCTCCGGTATATATAGGAAAATACAGTAGTAGTGAGATAAACGGTAAAATAGATGAAACTGCTATATGGAATACAGCTTTAACAGAGGCTCAAGTATTAGAAATATACAACAATGGCAAACCTGGTGATTTAGATAACTTCTCTGGAACTGCACCTATTTCCTGGTGGAGACTTGGTGAAAATGCTTATTTTAATACTGGAACTACACCTGGACCTGAATTTACTGTACCTAACTCAATTGCTGGAGCACCTAATGGTGTTGGCTCTGGTACTGTTACTACAATGCTATCAGCTGATGCACCTGGAACTTATGCTAATGGTATAGGAGATGGTTTAGCTATCACAGATCGTGTAGGAGACGCTCCTTTATCAGTTGCTAACTCACAGAGTTATAATATGATTCCAGATGATAAAGTACCTTACGTACCTGGATATGTTGGATTGCAAACTGCCAATGCTTTTGAGATGACATTTGATGGGGTAGATGATTTTATTGATTTAGAAAGTAGTATTGATGTAACTGGTAATACTTCTTTTTCTTACTGGTTTAAAGCAAATAACACTACACAATTTGGAACAGTATTAGATATTAATTCAAGTAGTACAACTAATAGAATTTGGATAGGTTTATATTCGGGAAAAATATGGGCGTACACAGGTACAGGAAATTCAGTTAAAACAACTACTAATTATTTAGCTAATACTTGGTATCATATAACTGTAATAAAAACTTCTTCAGCTTCTATATCGCATATCTATATAAATGGAGTTGCAGAAACATTAATTTCTGATAGTGGTACTTTTGGAGTTTTAACAACAGGTGGCAGAATAGGTAATCAAATTTCATATTCATCTTATTTTAGTGGCTCTATTGACGAAGTAGCAATATTCGATAAAGCATTAACAGCTGATCAGATTAAATTTGATTTATACGAACCAACAGCACTTGTAGGTGGAGTTGAAAAAACAGCAGATATAGAAAATAATACTAACCTACCAACGCCAGTGGCTTGGTACAGAATGGGAGATTAATATGAGTACAAAGTTTTTAAGTCCAGGCTGGCGAATGCCAAGAAATGCTAATCAGAGTAAGAGTACTAACTATAATTTAGATTTTACTTTTGCTGATGCTTCTTATATTGATTTTGGAAATAACATACCAACTTTAGGATATGTGAATTCTACAGATACTTTTAGTATCTCAACCTGGGTAAATACTGCTTGGCAAAGTCAATATGTTTTTGGAAACAGAGACTCTACAAGTGGTTTTGCTTTTACAACATATCCTAGTGGGGCTAACTATAATGGTCTTTTATTGCGTGTAGGTTCAACTGATATTGTAGCTAAATTAGATAGAAATGACTTAATATATAATAGTTGGGTTCATTTTGTTTGGGTTTATGACGGGTCAGGTACTAATAATTCTGATAAAATAAAAGCATATCAAAACGGGATACCTTTATCTTTAACTTTTCCTTTCGGAAACTTCCCATCTACTATTTCTTCAAATTTAAATTTTTATGCTGGAGCATATACTTGGACAGGTACTTTAGTAGGTCAATATGAGGGAGGGCTTAATGAATTATCTATTTTCGACTACGCTCTTTCTCAAAGCCAAGTAACAACTTTACATGGTGATTCAACTAATGGTCCAGGAAACCCTATGGCTTTACCAAGTTCACCTATCGCTTATTATCCTTTAGGTACATCTGCTTGGAACGGACAGTATTTAGCTGAAAACAATGCTATTGGAGATTATGTTTTTGATACAAATGGTAATTCTTCAAAATATTTTAATTTTCCAAAAACATCTGTTGGTTCAGATGATTTTACTTTCTCATTTTGGGTTAAACCTAAATCGTATGCAGGTGGTGGTGGTGACGCTGGAGACACTCTACTCGGCAACACTAATGGTACACCATCAGCTAACCAGTGGACTATGTGGGTTTATGAGCCTGACGGGAAAATTCGTTTAGTTTGGTATAACCAAACAAATTCTTCTGGAAATTTTATGACTACAGATTTTAGTTTTGGAGCAGGTACTATTAATCAAGAATGGGTACAAGTTGTTTTAACAAGAGTAGGTACTACAGTAACTTTTTATTTTAATGGAGTTGCTGACACTGCTGCTCCTGGAACTTTATCAAGCTCAAGTATTACTTTAGATGATAGTAGTAATGCAACTATGAGATTACCAAGTCCTTGGGGTGGTACTATATATAATCAAGATGGTTTTTATAGTAATTTGTTATGGTACAATGTTGGTTTATCTTCAACAGAAGTAGAAGCTCTTTACAACTACGGCTCACCAATACAAACTTTAGCTAATATACCTCAAAGCTCTAATCTAAAAGCTTGGTATAAACTCGATGCAAGTGAGATTTATAATAGTTCAAGTGCAGAGTGGGAAGTTAACAACAGCTCAAACCCTTCTATATATAATAATTTTATAAACTTTAATAATAAATGGATGAAAGTTTATCCTATTGGAAGTGGAAAAAACAGTGAAGGTGGGCTTATTTTGCCTGACACTTATACTATTAGTTTGTGGGCTAAAATGAATAGCAACACTGCCGGTTTTTTTGAGGGAACACTTCACACTGGAGGATTTCACCCCGCCTGGGGGAATTTATTTAGATATAATGCTATTTCAAATGGTAAGTGGAGATTGTTTAATGCTGGCAGTGTAATTTATGTAACATCAGATATAACTGACGGTAAATGGCATCACATTTTATTAACGTATAATAGCAGTACTACAACATTAACAGTTTACACTGATAACATACAAACATTTAATTCTTCTTCTAGGAACTATGGAACAGGAAATAATATAGGTCGTATAGGAAGTGGTAATGATGGGAATTCAAATTTTACAGGAAACATATCTAATATATCAATATGGGATGGTGTTGTAACAACTTCTCAACGTGGTGAATTATATAATAATGGAGCTCCAAAAGACTTAACAAATAATTCTAATTATTCTAACTTAAAGCATTGGTATATATTTAATAGCCAAGAAACAGGTGGAAGAACCCTTATTGACCAAAAAGGTTCTAACAATTTACAAGCTTATTCTGAACATACGCCTACTTTTGGTTTTATAAATACGTTAGCGGGCGAAAGCTCAGGAATGTCTCAATCAAACCTTGTTCAAAGTGACTTACAAACAGTTGCACCTTATAGTAAATATGCATTATCTTTTGATGGAACAAATGATTATATTGATTGTGGAGACGTACCATTAGAAGGTGTTTACACTATTTCATTTTGGATAAATCCAGCTGCTGCCCCAATTGCAGGTAGTTTGTATTTTTTACTTGACAAAGGCAATGGCGGTTCTGATATAAGCGCAAGAGTATCTCAATCAGACAACAATACGGTAAGATTCCAAATTGGTTCTACTAACTTTTCAAGCACAGATACTTTAACTAATAATAGTTGGAATAATGTTATTTTAATAGCTAATGGCTCAAGCTCTAAAATATATATTAACAATGGTACAGCCGCTACTGGAACTTTGGCAACTGCTCCTAATACAACTGAGTCATTTTTTATAGCAACAGACAATTCACAACAAAGCGCATATTTTTTTAATGGCAAACTTTCAAATGTATCTATCTGGAACACTGCTTTAACACCTTCACAAGTAAGAGAAATTTACAACGAAGGCCTTCCTAGTAATCTAAACACTTTTTCTGGTGCAGCTCCTGTAGCTTGGTGGCAGTTAGGAAGTAATAGCTCTTGGAATGGTAATAGATGGATAGTAGCTGATGAAAAAGGAACTAATAATGGTTATAGTCAAAATATGGCTCCATATATGCCTGAAAGTGGTTTAACAAATGGCGTAGGTACAACATCTAATGGAACTTCAACTGGAATGTCAGAAAGTAGTTTAGTAGGTGACGCACCATATAGTACAGCTAATGCAATATCAAGTGGTATGGCAGTTACTGCTAAAGGAACAAATGTACCGTAAAAAAGAATTAAAACAAGTAAATATATAAATAACAAGTAATTAACAAATAACAATTAAACAATGGCAACAACTTATGTAGTAATTAACTTATCTGATACAAACGCTGTTTTGTTCAGTCAAGTGAATCAGTCTTCTGCTCAAACAATGAGAAGAAACATAGCTAACACAGAGGGTGTTTTGTCTTTTCAGGTAGAGCCTAGCTTTATTACAAACGGTTCGTTGACACCTGTTGGGACTTATACTCATGAAGAGATACTAGTCTTATTAGCTACTCCAGAATGGACACCTGCTGAACCAGGACCAGGAGAGTAAATAAAAACAAACAATTAAATTAAATCAAATGAAAATCAAAGAAGAAGAATTAAAAACAATTCAAGAACAGCAAACAAAACTTAATGAATTAGTTCACAACATTGGTTTATTAGAAAGCCAAAAACATGGACTACTTCATGAAATAGCTGCTGCTAATAAAGATATTGAAGAATACAAAGCTGTATTAGAAAAAGAATATGGTGCTATTAATATCAATGTTGAAGATGGTACTTATACTGAGATAGAAGAAGATGTCAAAAGTAATAAGGAAGATTAGTATAGGTTCTGACTATAAAAATGATGCAATGCATTATTCAACTGGTCAAGAAGTATACGGTGGACATACTATTAGCGATATTATTTTTGAAGACAAAGATCAATCATATAATATTTTTATAACTAAAAATAATGAAATCTTACCTTGGAAAAAGTTTAACTCTAATATGTCAATATCTGTAGAGTATGATCTTAAATACTAGTGAAAAGCTTATATCACTTTATTGTCAAGCCTTTAGAAGAAAGATATGACAATATACGAAGAGTTGATGATAGGAATCTTATTATCAATACTAGCATTGAAAATCATAGATTTATTAGTAAAAAAGCTGTAGTAGTTTCAACTCCTGCAGCTTATGATACTAAAATAAATATAGGAGATGAATTATATATTCATCATAATGTATTTAGAAGATGGTATGATCAAAAAGGAAATGAACGTAATAGTTCAACTCATTTTAAAGATGATCTTTATTTTGTTGTGCCAGAGCAAATATATATGTATAATTTAAAATCCCATTTAGATTATTGCTTTGTAAAACCAATTAAAAACCAAAACAACCTAGAGAACAGAAAAGAACAACCTAATGTTGGTATAGTGAAATACACTAATAAGTTCTTAGAAGCCTTAGGAATAACACCTGGAACACTTATTACGTTTACCCCAAACTCTGAATTTGAGTTTATTATAGATGGTGAACGACTTTATTGTATGAAATCAAATGATATAGCTTTAACGCATGAATACCAAGGAAACGAAGAAGAAAATAATCCAAGCTGGGCATAAAGCAATTGAGGAGTTAATTAAGGTAGCAAAAGAAAAGATCGTAGACTCAGACGACGATGTAAGCGCTGATAGATTAAAGAATGCTGCCGCAACTAAAAAGCTAGCTATAATGGATGCTTTTGAAATATTAACTAGAATACAAGAAGAAGAAGATATGCTAAACAATAAACCTAAAGAAGCTAAAATAGAAAAAGCTTTTAAAGGTTTTGCAGAAGGGAGAAGCAAATGAGTTACAATCAAACTCTTTGGAAAGAAATTAAGGACATTGTAAATCCTAAAATATTAGCTAAAAACAATAGATTTAAAAAATGGGAGTATGGCTATAACTCTGATTATGATTTTATAGTAATAAGTAAAACAGGTAAAATTGGACAAATCATTGAAATACAGAATCTCAGGATTGCTTTACCAGCAACAGATGAACCGTATAAACGAAGCGAAAAGAAAGCTGAACAGTATTGGGAAAAGCAAGAGTATCCAAAAGAATTAAATAATATCAAAAGTAGATTTGATTGGGAAGAACATCCATCAGATTTTAAAGAAAAATGGTATGATTATATTGATAAAGAATTTGAAAAAAGAGATAAAGGATTCTGGTTCTATAATAAGGGTTTGGCTACTTACATTACTGGTACTCACTATATGTATTTACAATGGTCAAAAATCGACATTGGAGCACCAAACTATAGAGAATCAAATAGACTCTTCTTTATATTTTGGGAAGCATGTAAAGCAGATACAAGATGTTACGGAATGTGTTATCTTAAAAACAGACGATCTGGATTTTCGTTTATGTCATCAGCGGAACTTGTTAATCAAGCTACAATATCATCAGATGCTAGATTTGGTATATTATCAAAATCTGGTGCTGATGCAAAGAAAATGTTTACCGATAAAGTTGTACCCATATCAGTCAACTATCCGTTCTTTTTCAAACCCATTCAAGATGGTATGGACAGGCCAAAAACTGAATTGGCATATCGTGTTCCAGCCTCAAAGCTTACTAGAAGAAAGCTTGAATCTAATGAACAACTTAGAGAATTAGACGGGCTTGATACAACTATTGACTGGAAAAATACAGGTGATAACTCTTATGATGGTGAAAAGCTAAAACTATTAGCTCATGATGAGAGTGGTAAATGGGAAAGACCTGATAATATATTAAATAACTGGAGAGTTACAAAAACAACATTACGTCTTGGTTCTAGAATTGTAGGCAAATGTATGATGGGCTCAACTTCAAATGCTTTAGATAAAGGTGGAGACAATTTCAAAAAACTATACGGAAATTCAAACGTTAATAAAAGAAATAGAAACGGACAAACATCTTCTGGACTCTATAGCTTGTTCATTCCTATGGAATGGAACTATGAAGGATTCATCGATACTTATGGATTACCTGTCTTCATTAGAAGTAAAGATACAGTCAAAGGAGTTGATGGTTATGAAATTAAAACTGGAGTCATTGAACACTGGGAAAACGAAGTTGATGGATTAAGAGATGATCCTGACGGATTAAATGAATACTATAGACAGTTTTCAAGAACTGAAGCTCATGCATTTAGAGATGAAACAAAAGATAGTTTATTTAATCTTACTAAAATATATGAGCAAATAGATTTTAACGCTGAGTTAAATAATTCAGCAGCAGTTACAGTAGGTAGTTTTCAATGGGAAAACGGTATAAAAGATTCAAGAGTTATATTTAATCCAAATAGAAGTGGTAGATTTCAAATAAGTTGGGTACCACCTAAAAACTTACAAAATCGAGTGATACTAAAGAATAGTGGTAAGTGTCCTGGAAACGAACACATTGGAGCTTTTGGACTTGATAGTTATGATATATCAGGTACTGTAGATGGTAAAGGATCTAATGGCGCTTTACATGGTTTAACTAAGTTTTCAATGGAAGACGTACCACCTAATCATTTCTTTTTAGAATATATATCAAGGCCACAAACAGCTGAAATATTTTTTGAAGATGTATTAATGGCTATGGTATTTTATGGCATGCCAATACTAGCTGAAAACAATAAGCCTAGGTTTTTATATTATTTAAAAAGAAGAGGTTATAGAAACTATTCAATGAATCGTCCTGATAAAGTTTGGAATAAATTATCTATAACTGAAAAAGAAATAGGTGGAATACCTAATTCAAGTGAAGACATTAAGCAAGCACATGCTGCTGCAATAGAATCTTATATAGAAACATATGTAGGATTAAAAGAAGATGGCTACGGTGATATGTACCATCAAAAAACATTAGAAGACTGGTCTAAGTTCAATATTAATAATAGAACAAAGCACGATGCTTCAATAAGCTCAGGTTTAGCTGTTATGGCTTGTAATAAAAATAGGTATACACCTGTTAATAAAAGACAAACAAAATCTGTAGCTTTAGGTATTAAAAGATATGATAACACGGGTTATAATTCAAAAATAAAATAGATGATAAATACTAATTACAATAGTTCTTTTCCAGATCAGGTTGTACCAGATGCAGAAAAAGCTACTTATGAGTATGGTTTACAAGTAGGTAGAGCCATAGAATCTGAGTGGTTTAGAAATGACAGAGGTTGGTACGATAGATTTAATACGAACTATAATAATTTTCATAATCTAAGACTTTACGCTAGAGGAGAACAATCTATTAAAAAATACAAAGACGAACTTTCTATTAATGGTGATTTATCTTATTTAAACTTAGACTGGAAACCCGTACCAGTTATACCTAAGTTTGTAGATATTGTTGTAAATGGTATGTCTCAAAGATCTTATGATATTAAAGCATATGCTCAAGATCCTGAGTCTATAATGAAAAGAACTGCTTATGCAGAAGCTCTACAAAGAGATATGATGCAAAAAGATCTTATTAATCAAATACAACAAGTAACAGGATTAGATGTTTCTAAATCACAAGGTGTAGGTTTAGAAATGGAAAGTGAAGAAGATTTACAGCTTCATATGCAAATGGATTATAAAGAATCTATTGAAGTAGCTGAAGAAGAAGTTATTAATAATGTATTAGCTAAAAATAAATATGATTTAACTAGAAGAAGATTAAATCAAGATTTAACTATATTAGGTATTGCAGCTACTAAAACATCTTTTAATAGATCAGAAGGCGTTACAGTTGATTATGTAGATCCAGCAAGTTTAGTTTATTCATATACTGAAGATCCTAACTTTGAAGATTTATATTATGTAGGTGAAGTAAAACCTATTAGTTTATCAGAGCTTAAAAAGCAGTTTCCTAATTTAACACCTAATGAGTTAAAAGAAATACAAAAGTATCCAGGTAATCAAAATTACACTAGAAACTGGAGTGGACGTTATGATGATGACACAGTTCAAGTATTGTATTTTGAATATAAGACTTATACTAATCAAGTGTTTAAAATAAAACAAACTGCATCAGGCCTTGAAAAAGCATTAGAAAAACAAGATACGTTTATAGAAGCACCTGAAGGTGATAACTTTAAAAAAGCATTTAGATCAATTGAAGTATTATATTCAGGAGCTAAAATACTAGGGCACGAAAAAATGCTTGAATGGAAAATGGCTCAAAATATGACTAGGCCATATGCTGATACTGTTAAAGTTAATATGAACTATAACATCGTAGCTCCTAGACTATATAAAGGTCGCATAGAATCAATTGTAAGCAGAATAACTGGTTTTGCTGACATGATACAGCTAACTCATTTAAAACTGCAACAGGTAATGTCTAGAATAGTACCTGATGGTGTTTATATGGATATAGATGGTTTAGCAGAAGTAGACTTAGGTAATGGCACTAATTATAATCCAGCAGAAGCATTGAATATGTATTTTCAAACTGGATCTTTAGTTGGTAGATCAATGACTCAAGATGGTGGTATGAATCCAGGAAAAGTTCCAATACAAGAACTTTCTACTTCAAATGGTATGAGCAAGATACAATCATTGATACAAACTTATGAGTATTATTTAAAAATGATTAGAGATGTAACCGGATTAAATGAAGCTAGAGATGGTACATTACCAGACAAGCAATCATTAGTTGGTTTACAAAAACTTGCTGCTGCTAATTCTAATGTAGCAACTAGACATGTATTACAAGCTAGTTTATTTTTAACACTTAGAACTTGTGAAAATATATCACTAAGAGTTGCTGATGCTTTGATGTTTCCAATGACTAAACAGTCTTTAATGTCTAGTATATCTAGGTATAATGTAGGAACATTAGAAGAATTATCTAATTTAAATATACATGATTTTGGTATATTTTTAGAATTAGAACCAGATGAAGAGCAAAGACAAATATTAGAACAAAACATTCAAATAGCTTTAAAAGCTGGACAAATAGATCTTGAAGATGCTATTGACATTAGAGAAGTTGCTAATTTAAAGTTAGCTAATCAAATGTTAAAAAAGCGTAGAAAAGATAAGCAAGCTAGAGATCAACAAATGCAACAAGCTAATATGCAAGCTCAAGCTCAGTCTAATGCACAGCTAGCAGAGCAAACAGCTATGGCAGAAGCTAATAAACAACAAATACTTACTGAGCAGAAAATGCAACTTGAAAAAGCTAAGAGTGATTTTGAAGTACAAAAAATGGAAAGAGAAGCACAAATTAAACAACAGTTAATGGAACTAGAGTTTAATTATAATATGCAACTTACCCAAGCTCAAGGGCAAACTAGAAAACAAGGAGAAGAATTTAAAGAAGATCGTAAAGACGAACGAACTAAAATACAAGCAACGCAACAATCTGAGTTAATAGATCAAAGAAAAAATGATTTATTACCGAAGAACTTTGAATCCGCAGGTAATGATACTATGGGCGGATTTGGCTTAGAGCAGTTTGGCCCTAAGTAATTTTATATTAACTATTATATTATATTATGTCAGAAGAAGTAAAAGAGGAAGGTTCTTTTAAAATAAAAAAGAAACCAGGTAGACCTAAGAAACTTACCAAACAACAAGAAACTATAAAAGTAGATTTATCTAAAAAAGAAGATCCTGTAGAAGAAGAAGTAACAAAAGTTGTTATTGACGAAACTAAGGAAGAGGCTATAAAAGAAGAGCCAATAAAAGAAGTTGTTGAAGAAAAAACTGAAGAAACTACTGAAGAAAAAGTAATTCCAATACAAGAAGTTACTGAAGAAGAAAAAGTAGAAGAAAAGAAAGAGCCAGTTATAGAAACTGCTCCAGAGCCAGCTAAGCCAGAAATTAACTTACCAGAAAATATAGAAAAGCTAGTTAAATTCATGGAAGAAACAGGTGGCACAGTTGAAGACTATGTTAGATTAAATGCTGATTACAGCAATATAAACAACGATGCTTTAATTAGAGAATACTACAAACAGACTAAACCACATTTAGACATAGAAGAGGTTAACTTCTTATTAGAAGATAACTTTTCATTTGACGAAGATATGGATGAAGAGCGAGATATAAAGAAAAAGAAACTTGCCTTCAAAGAAGAAATTGCTAAAGCCCGTAAATTTTTAGAGGACACTAAGAGTAAATATTACGACGAAATCAAGTTGAGACCCGGCGTAACTCAAGACCAACAAAAAGCTACTGACTTTTTCAATAGATACAACGAAGAACAGAAAATGGTTAAAAACCAACACGAGAGGTTCCAAAGTAACACTAAAAACTATTTTAACCAAGAATTCAAAGGTTTTGACTTCAATATTGGTGAAAAGAAATTTAGATATGGAGTTTCGGATACTGATGGTGTTGCTAACACCCAATCTGATCTAACTAATTTTGTTGGGAAGTTCCTAAACGAGAAAGGTGAAGTAAAAGATTATGCTGGTTACCACAAAGCCATTTATGCTGCTGAAAACGCTGATACAATAGCTAATCATTTCTATGAGCAAGGCAAAGCCGATGCTGTAAAAGATGTGATGGCTAAATCCAAAAATGTAAGTAACGAACCTAGAGTAACATCTACAGGTGATGTATTTATCAACGGATTAAGAGTAAAAGCAATTAGCGGTGTAGATAGTTCTAAGTTAAAAATAAGAACAAAACAAAATAAAACTTAAAACTAAAATAAAATGGGATTAGATATTTCCAAAGCCCCAGGGCTTGCTCCATCTCAAGACAAAGTGGCTTTATCAAGCAACTATATGTCTTTTACTGATGGCACTAGAACCTTCGCTCAGCAATACTTACCAGAATTGTATGAAGCAGAAGTAGAGAGATTTGGTAACAGAACGTTATCAGGTTTTTTAAGAATGGTTGGCGCTGAAATGCCAATGACATCAGATCAAGTAATTTGGTCTGAACAAAATAGATTACACGTTTCTTACGACACAGCTGTTGTTGGTGGAACAGGTACTACTGTTACAGTAACTATACCTGAAATTAATGGCGCTGCTTCAGAGTGTGCTATTAGAGCAGGTCAAACAGTTGTTGTTTCTAACGGTTTAACAAGCGTTAAAGCTAGAGTTAATACCGTGGCTGGAGCATCTGGTGCTGCTTCAAGTAGAACTGCTGTTGTAACTGTAGATACTTATCAAGTTGCTGAATTAAACGCAGGTGGTCTAGCTGATGCTGCTGCTGTTAAAATATTCGTTTACGGATCTGAGTTTGCTAAAGGAACTCCAGGAATGGATGCTGCTATAGAGCCTGATTTTACTCAATTTAACAATAAGCCAATTATACTAAAAGACTTCTATGAAGTTTCTGGTTCTGACGCTGCTCAAATTGGTTGGGTTGAAGTTGCTACTGAAGATGGTACTTCTGGTTACATGTGGTACTTAAAAGCTGAGTCTGAAACTAGATTACGTTTTGAAGATTATCTTGAAATGTCAATGGTTGAAGCTGAGAAAAAAGGTACTAACGGTGCTGCTGCTTTAACAGCTGCTAAAACTGAAGGTTCTGAAGGTTTATTTGCTGCTATTGAAGATAGAGGAAACATTTATAATGACTTTGCTGGTGCTGCTGCTCCAGGATCTGGTGCATTAGGAGATTTCGATGCTATTCTTAAGCAATTAGATAAGCAAGGTGCAATTGAAGAAAATATGTTATTCTTATCTAGAGCTACTGCTCTTGATTTTGATGATATGATTGCTGCTCAAGCTGGTGGAGGTTATGCTTCTACTGCTAATGCTTCTTATGGTTTATTTAACAATGAAGAAGATATGGCGCTTAACTTTGGATTTTCTGGTTTTAGAAGAGGTTCTTATGATTTCTACAAAACTGATTGGAAATATCTAAATGATGCATCTACAAGAGGTTTAACTGCAGACATTGACGGTGTGTTGATTCCTGCTGGAACATCTACTGTTTATGATCAAATGTTAGGTAAAAACATTAGACGTCCTTTCTTACATGTAAGATATAGAGCTTCTGAAGCTGATGATAGAAGAATGAAGTCTTGGGTTGTTGGTTCAGTAGGTGGTGCTTACACTTCTGATATTGATGCAATGCAAGTACATTTCTTATCTGAAAGATGTCTTTGTGTACAAGGTGCAAATAACTTCGTGTTATTTAAATCTACTATATAATTATTAACATTTAAAAGATAAAAAAAATGGGACACATAAAAATAGCAAAAGCTAACGGTCAGTTTGATGTTGTATCTGCTGACGACGTTTTACACGTTAAAGAAACAGCCACTGGTGACGATATTGAAATCGCTTATTCGGGTGGAACTAAAGCTACTATTGCAGGTGCTGGAGCGTACGATCAAACCGACGTTTTTGCAGTTGTTAAAGCTGTTGACGACATGGATGGTTCAGCTGGACCAGCTCCATTAGTTAAGTTAAGTTCTTTTGTAACTGGAGTTACAGGAGCTAGCTTATAAAAACAATAATAAGATCCCGCTTCGGCGGGGTCTTTTTTAATTATTATATTATATTATATTATGGAAACAAAAGAAAAAAAGGCTCCAGCTAAACCTGTGGCAAAAGAAATTAAAAAAGATAATTGGGAAATTAAAGATAGGTATTATCATCTACTACATGGTAAATCTCCTTTAACATTTAGATTAAATTCAAAACACTCTTCAAGAAAACCTTTAATGTACTTTGATGAAGCAAAAGGTTATAATAGAGAGCTTAGGTATGCAACTAATATGAGAAGTCCATTTGTTGATGAACAAACAGGATCTGCAACATTAGGGCATATTGTTTTTGAAGATGGTGTATTAATGGTACCTAAATCTGATACTTCACTACAAAAGCTTTTATCATTATATCATCCAAACAGGAATAAATTATATTCTGAAAAAGATGATATACAAGAAGCAACTGATGACTTAGATTACTTAGAATTAGAAATAGAAGCTTTAAATGCTGCTATTACTATGGATGTTGATCAAGCTGAAGCAATATTAAGAGTTGAATCTGGCTCTAGCGTATCTAAGATGAGTTCTAAAGAACTTAAAAGAGATTTAATGTTGTTTGCTAGATCAAACCCTAGTTTGTTTATAGAATTAGCAAATGATGAAAATGTTACTCTTAGAAACTTTGGCATAAGAGCTACTGAAGCTAATATACTAGGTTTATCTCAAGATCAAAGAACATTTACTTGGGCAAGTAATGGTAGAAAATTAATGAACGTTCCTTTTGACGAAAACCCATACTCAGCGTTAGCTGCATGGTTTAAAACTGATGAAGGTGTTGAAGTTTATAAATCTATCGAGAAAAAGTTCAAATAACAAGTGACTATAATTATGAGGGGTTACATAAGTAACCTCTCTTTTTAAAATATTAAAATGGCAATAAACGTAGATACAGTATACAAGACAGTGTTACTTATATTAAACAGCGAACAGCGTGGCTACATGACGCCTGATGAGTTTAATAGAATAGGTAGCCAGGTTCAAAGACAAATATTTGAAGCATACTTTGAAGATTTAAACCAACAACTACGTGTGCCACAGTCTGATATGGAATACTCTGATAGAGTTGCCATTACAGATGAAAAAATTGCAGAATTTAAAACTGAAAACGACCAAACAGTAACTGAAAAAACTATTGGTGGTACAAATCCTTTTACAACTCCTTCTGAGTTGTATAGACTAGGTTCAATTACCTATGAACCAAATACTAGCACATATAAAGAAATACAAAGAGTAGGTAGAGCTGAAATATATAATATTAGAAAAGCTCCTTTAACCACACCTACAACTAACTATCCAATATATTTATACGAAGATAATAAAGCTTTAGTTTATCCTGAAACAATAGTTAATCCTTTACATGTTAAAATGCAATACGTTAAGAAACCAACTGATATTAGGTGGGGATATAGCGTAGGTAGCTTAGGTCAATATGTGTTTACTAATTACCCTTATGTAGCTACAGCTATTAACATAGGCGATATAACAGGTTCTATAAGTTCTAATGATACTACTGGTATAAATCCAGCTACATACTCAAACGCTACATATACTAGCACTGGTAATAATCAAACTGCTGCATTCAGTGTAACTGTTACTGGAAGTGCTATAAGCAGTATTGAAGTAACATCTCAAGGATCTGGTTATTCAGTAGGTGACACAATTACTTTTACAGCTACAGATTTTCCAGGTGCTGGTGCTAACGCTGGTACTGCTGTTATTAATCTAACAGAAGCTAATTTATTCTCAGGATCACAGCAAGGTTACATATATTTTGGATTACACAATTCAGAAAGAACTGAGCTTATATTAAGAATATTACTTTATGCTGGTGTTGTAATAAGAGATCCTCAAATAATACAAGTAGCTGCACAAAAAGTACAACAAGAAGAGGTAAACGAAAAATCATAATAAATGGGACTATTAACAGAAACTAACGCGCAATATTACTCTGGTCAACAAGCTTTTATTGGTGATAATACTTCAGTGGATTTTAAATGTACATTTAACACTGATTTAACTTCTACTAATTTTATAGTTAAGGTTAATGGTAGTATAGTAACTAACTATATTTTACAAGCAGAAAATACTATAAGGTTTGCTGTTGCTCCAGCCATTAATGACACTATAATAGTAGAGCTTAATAAATCTGCTATTGAAAATAATTATGGTAGTTATGAGTATATAAGTTTAAATGATATTATAAATAACTTTATCGTAGCTTATATTGGAGCTGGTAAATTAATATCATCAGCTAAAAGAACTGACGTAATGTTTCATGCTAAAAGAGGTTTGCAAGAGTTTAGCTATGATACATTAAAAAGTATTAAATCTCAAGAATTAACTATACCACCAAGTTTATCCATAGTTATACCGCAAGATTATGTTAACTATGTTAAATGCTCTTGGATAGATAATGCTGGCGCTAAACATATTATTTACCCAACTAGAGTAACTTCTAATCCTAATGAATTGCCGTTACAAGATAACGATGGTATACCTTCTCAAGATAGCGATGGTAGTAACACTTTGGCTAATCAATCTTTAATTGAAGAAAAGTGGAAGAGCAGATCTTTAACAACTGATTTTCAACCAGACGATTATAGAGATTCTACTAGTGAAGGTTTAATAGGGCAAAGATATGGTTTACAACCTGAAGAAGCTCAAGTAAATGGTATGTTTACTATAAACGAAAGAACAGGTACATTTTCTTTTTCAAGCGATTTATCAGGTAAGTTAATAATACTAGAATATATATCTGATGGTTTAGCTGTAGATTTAGATATGAAATTACCTAAAATGGCAGAACAAGCAATGTACATGCATATAGCTTATTCTATATTATCAGGTAGATCAAATGTACAAGAATACATAGTTAATAGATTTAAAAGAGATCGTTCTAGCGCTCTTAGAAACGCTAAAATACGTTTAAGCAATATAAAGATAGAAGAAATAGCCCAAGTGTTTAGAAACAAATCTAAATGGATTAAACATTAAGTATGCCAGAGATTAAAAATACTTTTTTAAAGTCTCGTATGAATAAAGATACAGAAGCAAGGATACTACCGAAAAATGAGTATAGAGACGCTCAAAACGCTAATGTTAGCGCTTCTGAAGACGCGAGTGTTGGTTCTTTAGAAAATGTTAGAGGTAATAAGCTGTTGACTAATCTTGGTTTAACAGATTACAATATAGAGATAATAGGTCAATATGCTGATACAGTTAATAATAGAATATTTTTCTTTTTAACTAACTATACAGATGCTTCTGTAGATAGCTTAAGTAATCTTTCTAAACCAAGCGCAACTGCTGGCGGCTCTGCAGGTTCCGGTTATACGAACTTTGTAAGAAATGGAGCTAATAACTACATAGCCTACTGCCAATTACCTAATGTAGCTGACTCTTCAGCTATAGATCAATCAAACATTAAATTTAATATATTAGTATCTGGAACTTTTTTGAATTTTTCTAAAACACATCCTATATCAGGTATTAATATCATTGAAAATTTATTATTTTTTACTGATAACAGAAATCAACCTAGAAAAATAAATGTAGAAAATGCAATTACAAATCCTTTAACTTATTATACTAACGAAGATCATATTTCTGTTGCTAAATACGCTCCATATGAAGCTATATCTTTTCTAAAGAATACCACAGGAACTTTAGAATCTACATTGTTAAATGAAGTTGATCAGTGGTTGCCTGCTTTTTGGGGTGCACCAGGCGCATTTGTTACAAACGTAGGTACTCAAGATTTTTTAATATTTAACGAAAATACTGCTTCAAACCCAAGTAATGAATCTTATAGTACTATAGCTAACTACTTAGGAAGTGGATCTGCTAGACCATACCCAATAAAAGTTGCTGTTTCTAACGATCCTAATGGTTCTATTGCTTATGTTCAAAGCATAGATGTCACAACCTCGCCAGCTAAAGTTTTTCTCAAGTCAAACAAAACTGGATCTAATACTCCAATTGTTAATATAACAGATTTAGGTTGGACAAACAACTCCGTTTTTTTATTTTCAATAGAAAATCCTCATTATAATTCTAATTTTTCTGGAGATAAAACACTATTAGAAGATAAATTTGTTAGATTTAGCTATAGATTTAAATATGATGACAATGAATATTCCTTAACTGCACCTTTTACTCAACACGCTTTTGTGCCAAAGCAATATGGTTATTTTCTAGAGGGTGACGATGAAAAAACTAAAGCTTCTAGTATAGTTGAATTTATGGAAAATCAAATAACTACAGTTGGATTAGTTATTAATTTACCGTACAAAAGTAATGAACTTGCTGATAAACTAAAAGTAAGTGAAATACAATTGCTTTATAAAGCTTCTGATGATTTAAATGTTAAAGTAATAGCAGATGTAGACATCACAGACGTTTCTGGCGGTGTTACAGCCGCATCTATACAAGATGCAGGTCTTGGATATGTTACAAGTTTAAATGTTCCAACGTCTGGTGGTAGTGGAAGTGGTTTAACAGTTGACATTTCAGTTTCAGCTGAGGATGGGTCTATAGTTTCTATTGTTGTAAACTCCGTTGGAGAAGGTTATTTAGTTGGCGACTTGATAACAGTAGTGTATAATAACGCCACTGTAGACGCTAAATTACTTATTTCTTCCTTGAACTCCACATATATATATAACTATAGTTCTGAAAAACCTACAAAAATTTTAACTGATAAAGAAGTTACAAGAGTTAGCGATATAGTTCCTATAAGAGCTCAAACTCAAGAAGTTGTAGGTAACAGAATTGTTTACGGAAATTTTCTTCAAAATAATGCTACTCCAATAAATTTAAATTATAAATTAGAAACTACTAATAAAGGAGATTTAGTAAATAGCGAAACTAATAAAGAATTTTTAAACAATACTTTAAAACAAAACAGATCTTACCAAGTAGGTATTGTACTTCAAGATAGGTATGGCAGGGCTTCAAACGTTATAATCAATGATTTGGACTTGGTTACTAAAAACTCTACAATTTTTAATTCATATAGTGATGGTGGCCTTAATCCATTAGCGTGGCCAGGTAAAGCTCTAAAAATTACTTTTAATAGCCAAATACCTTCAGAGCTTTCATCTTCAATACCTTACAGTGGTTTATGGAAAGATGGTGAAAATCCTTTAGGTTGGTATACTTATAAAATAGTAGTTCAACAAAAAGAACAAGATTATTATAATATTTATACTGCTGGAGCTTTAAGCGGAGATATAATATATACTAAAAATAATGTTCATTTAACTTACTCAAATACTTCTTCTTTTGCTAATATAGCTTTATTTAATGATAATATAAACAAAATACCAAGAGATTTAAAAGAAGTTGGACCTACAGATAAAATATATGGATCCAATGTTGTTCTATATAATAGAGTTAAACAGAATCAAATACAAAGCGTTGGTACTGTTACTAACGTTAATATAGGAGAACAGAATTTAGAACCTCTAAAACAAGAGGTAATCACTGTTAGACCTTTTAACGAGCTTGGTGAATGGACAAGTTTTAAAAACATTAATTTGCACTATGTAGATGCTACGTCAAATACTCATTCTCAATACCTAGATCCAACTTTTATATATCCAGGAGTTGAAGGTGAAAAAGATCCTTTCTTTTTAAGAAATAATAAAAACCCTTTAATAGCGACTATAAGTACTAAAAAGCGAATGGGTTTTACTTCTACTAATCAAGAAGATTCAAGTTATTTGTTTGCAGATAAACTAATGGTGTTCGAAACAAAACCTTTTAAATCTAACATAGATATATATTACGAAACCTCTACTACTGGTATTATAAGTGAGTTAAATACTGCTATAATAGATGATGGAGGAACTCCAGACGCTAATATTCCTTTTGGTTTATCAAGTGTTAATATTAATAACTGGTTTGAAAATACGGCTGTTGGTCAATCAATAAGTAACACTTTTGAAGTAGTAAACTCATCAGGCAATAAGCAAGGTGGAACAACTGCTTTATCTACAACTGTTGTAATAAAAGAGATAACAATTGCAACACTTGGAACAAGTGGTTCATATAATAGTTCACCAACAGTAGTATTGCGAAATGACTGGCCTATAGATATTGAACAGGTTACTGCACCTGTATCACCAAACACTGGTCCAACATTTAGATTTACTGCTAGAAGAAGATATCCTTTTTTAAATGGGTCAGAAACTTCAAGAAGATACGATGTAACTTTAGAAATATCTACTGATACATATTCGCCTGTAGATGTAAATGTTAGAGCTGTTCAATTAAATAACATTTCACCAGTTATATATAGAATGTCTAGTAATTGGTTTAATACTAATATTGGTGACAGAGAAAAAATGTGGATAAAAAGTCAAGATAAAAGTATTTTTGAAAATTCCAGCAAAGATAACCCAATACCAACAGTAGTAAATGGAAACACAGGTGTAGGGTATGATCAAGAGGTTAACGCTGTTTTTATATCAAAGAAACAAGCTAATACAATGATTGGGCCAAGTTTTTTTTGTAGATACTCATTTGTTTCTAATGGATATGACCCAATTACAGTCTTTAA
>Ga0099797_100665_pt1 | contig 21193 bp, 14 predicted proteins | sample Uncmet_Sort48C_1_FD_89871 | JGI IMG/M metagenome (GOLD analysis project Ga0099797, IMG submission 89871) | Marine eukaryotic communities from CALCOFI LINE 67, Pacific Ocean - C012_Sort48C_1 | ecosystem: Environmental > Aquatic > Marine > Oceanic | place: Pacific Ocean: Monterey Bay | collected...
AAGGTCACCAACAGGAAGCCGACTCGAGGCGGTGTAACGAAGGATCAATGTTTTTTGGTGAAATAGGGTCGTTGGTCAAAGTTAGCTCCAAGAGTTTTGAATATTCTGGTGCGGGGACCAGAGCCAGTCCGTTTATCGGGAAATCAAAAAATAAAGATCACGGCTCAACCGGGTCTCTTCAATTCAAAATGACGGCTGCTGGTGATGTCACTGTAGAGAGTTCCGTTTCATCGGAAAACAACTATGACTTTGCACATATATCTGTGAACGGCCAAGAAAAATGGCAGAAGTCAGGATCCGGTAGTTACGGTACAACAACGTTTACCCTTCAAAAGGACGCCACTATTCAATTTAAGTTTTCTAAAGATAGCAGTGCACACGGAGGCAACGACGAACAGACTTTTTCTCTCTCTGCAACAACAACGAGCGGTTGTCGTCCGTGCCCCGCGGGTACTTTTGGTTTGTCGGGAAAAGAATGCACGCCATGTCCGAGCGGCAAAACAAGTCCGCCCGGCTCCACCTCTCATTCTTCTTGTATTTAAGCGTTCTCCATCGCTAATTTTTCCATAAAAAGCGTCCTATCTATGATATGATTTAAAAAAGAAAAATCCGAAATGGAACAGGACCTTAGTTGATGATTTAACTGCAAGGACTTTATTTACAGAAGACAATACTGATGAAGAATTGTAATTTTGACAACAGACAAATATTAAATATAATAATATAATACAAGAACCTACTTATAATTTACGTTTATATCATATATTGCTTATTTTATCATACATCATAACTTAAAAGATATTTTGATATTTTAATATTTTTTTGATCGTGTAAAAGAATCAAAGAGAGAATCTCTTCTATTAAGCAGAGTAGAACTATTAGACTATCAATTAAATAGGTGAATTAAGATGCGGCGTTTTCGTTACAGCACACGTTTACGTTTCGGTTTGTTTCTTATTTCATATTTTTATTTAGATTTTTTTAGATTTAGTGTTGGCCCTAGATCATTCATTTTGTAAAGAGCCATAGATCTATCTATCTACGGCAGATTCCATCGAAATGTCGCTTTACTTACGTCGATCGAGGAATAGAATCCCATTCATTCGTTCAGGGGAAAATGAGCCGCGATTTCATCAAGAAACAAAGGAAGAAGGTCGACTTGAAAGAGGAGGAGAAACTACTATTAGAAGAGGAACATTCCGTTTACGAAAATGCTCGAACAGAATCTTCTCAACTGAGCAAATTAGATTTTGGAACCGGAATGTTATACGTTCAACCAGGAGCAATTCAAACACGGAATGATGGTGCCCGAGGAGTGTACATTTATTTGGAGCGTCATGACATGAAAAAAGTTGCATTTGTTCCTTTGTTAAAATGCAAGCCTCGAGGAGAAACGTTGCGACAGCAGATTCCTTTGTTTGAAGCAACTGCCGATGAAGTTGACACTAAAATAAAGACCATTGAAACGGATTTAGAAATGTACGAAGAAGAGTGGGATGTAGGTCGAAAATTGATTGCAAATGCTGAAATACAGCAATTGGAGCACCAATTAACGGTGCAGAAAGCTCTAATATCGAACAAGAAGAAACAACTCGAGATTGAAGAGGCCAAAGGCATTTGCATACGATATTCTCTGGCAGACACAGAAGGGAAACGACTAGTGAAGGATGATATATACATGACCAAGAATGTGAAGCTCTCAGAACGAGATCAAGCCAGTGAAATTGACAAAATCAACGTGCTCCACGACAACATGACGAAACAAGTTTTGGACCAATTGGATAACATGCAAATACTCTCCGTCGAAACAAAAAGGCTCTTAATAGAGACTTTAGAAATGGAAAAGGCGAAGGTGGCAGAAGAGCACAAATGTGCGTCGCGAGAAGAATTTTCTGAGATAAACATATTTTGATTGTGATGGTGGTGCAAAAACGCCACACAGGAATGAATCATATACATGCGGCATCTGTTTGTGTCAGTCAGAACTTGCAATTTATTTTGTATCACCATTTAGAAAAATAATGAACCTCTTCGGCCAATCCGTCCCTAGCAAGGAAGGACGAAAGTAAAGGTTGGTTGGAAGTTTTCGTTCGTTATATATAATTGATTTTAAGAAGAGTTTTTGGAAAAATATATTATTATAAAATTTACGATACAAAATAAACTTATCATATATATATTAATTATATTATATTGGGGTATATCTACTTACTCTGTTTTTCCTACCCTCGCCCTTATCACGCCTAACGCCGCGGATAATTGTGATTCTAAGATAGATTTGAAATCTTTGTTTATGTTACTTGTTTCAATGTACTTTCGGGTCTCAATGTCCTTACTCCCTGTTGGTGCACTGCTGTTTCTGGTCGGGTATTCCTACCAATGCTCGCTTTCCGCAGATAAAGTGACACTTGCGTGGTAGTTGTAAACATTTTTATCGTGTTATTTTACCGAAGTGCCATGAGGAGATGGTTGTCGAGAGTTTGCTACAGCTTCGATCGACCCGCTGCTGCAGGAAACCCAAACAATTGTTTCAATTCTGCAAAATTTAAATTAGTTTCAAAAATCTCCCATGTTTCTCCATTTTTCAAACGGATAAACGATTCACCCATCGAAAGAATCTGCTCGGGCGACAAAAAAATAGTGTTTTCATTCCATGGACGGATGGCGTTTCGAGTGTAGAAAATGCTCGAATTAATCGTTCCATGTCCGGCATCGATGGATAAGTATTGCTCCGCGAGGGCACGGTTTCCCTCTTCCAAAGCCATGTCGACCAAAGATACGACGCCACTGGGAGCATCTTTTCTTCGCAAGTTGAGCGGTGGCGCTGTAATAGTGCCTCGATCGTATAAATAGTTAAAATGTGACCCGATAATTATCAAGAGCGCATCCGACGTCCCGCCCACGCGATTACGCCTCAAGCCGACCACAGGGCTTCCATCGGTATTCACCCCATTCAAATGTCCATCGTCCAAATGCCGCTCCCAACGTTCCCAATAATAATGTGACCCTTTCTCGTCCTTTGCAAATGATAACTCTTTCCACATATTTCGATTTTCTTCATTCATTTCGACGTACCATTTATTCGGCCTGGGACGAGGTTTCCCAACGAAATTCCAATCAATACAGTGGTGTCGAGTGCACACTGTCCGGCCATCCGAAGGAAGGACCTCTGGCAACGTGTAACCTCCGAATACATGCTGTCGAGCAAACAATCGCAGCTCTTCGTCCGTCAAATCGCTTAAAGAGTGTATATCGTCTCGATGGAAGAAGGCCGCCCGCGTTCTGGGTAATCGTAAGTCGATAAACAGAGAAGGTGTCTGTAAATTAAATACGAGCTCGTCTCTGTCCGTAGAGTGTTCCCAACCACCGACAAAGAGTGGACGGGACCACGCACCAACAACTAACGTAGAAGTCAAACCTTGTTCTTTCCAAGACTTAAACGCCTCTACGCTTGTACCTGCCATTTTATGAAAGTGCGGGAGCTCGGACGTAGAAAAAGGAAACCCTCTTTCTGCTGTATACATCTTTTCGGCGATCCCCGACCCCGTCAAAATACGGCCTTGCTTCGACGACCAATCCAAATGCACCTGTTTTACTCGATGAGAGTCTGTCATAGCTGTTTCTTGTGATCCTAGGTAGGTAGCTCGTCACGAGCGAATGGGTGTAAGCCTACTGGTCGCGGCGGACGCATGACCCTTGCCATGCATGTTCTGTGAACGCAATGATGACACTGCGGACTTGAGGTTACTTACCACAGCCCCCAACACGTATCGAGCGAGGTTGGTAAATAATGAAACACCTCGGCTCCTCCAGTTGAGCGCATTAGCCATTAGCCATTAGCCCGCATTACCGTGGAGAGATCATGATTACATGCATCCATCATGGACGACTTGTTCACCACACATCAATGCCAACATGCCAACTCATACGAGTATACGATACAGTACGAGGACAGTACGGATCGATCGATCAGTGAATAACCATCAATGGAAGACGTACAGCAGACTCGTAGACCACCAATACAGCCCCAAACGTCTGTTCGGAAAAAGGGGCGTTCGTCTGTTCGCGTTTTTCTCGCATGCCTTAAATACAGTAACATAGCATCATGAACAAAAACTAATATACACATAGTATAATAACCTAAGGTCTATAAATTATATAGGATAGAATATATTTGTATTTGTATTCTCTAAGTTTTCATTTTTCCAAGTTTCATAAAGTGGCCCGATTCTGTACGCCTATCGGTAGTATAGGTAAATAGCGTTAGTTAATATAGAAAGATATTTTTCAGAAACTTAATTTTTTGGTTTTAAAACTTAAGATCCAAGGAACAACATTGACACCATCAACACTCCGCATAAGTACAGATGTGGCCGGTAATGACTGGCAGCGCTCAATTCATTCGGCGCGGCAGTGGTCGAAGGGCTTCCGGTCGGTGACGGCGAGCTTCCCGCCGGTGATGGCGAGCTTCCTGCTGGTGATGGCGAATGTCCTGCCGGGGCTGGCGAATCTGCGGCCGGTGACGGGCTATCACCAGATGGCGACGGGCTTCCTGCTGGAGATGGCGAAGGACTTCCGGCAAAAGCGCATACTCTATCTGCTGTCGCAGAACCTGCGCTGCTTTCCACTTCCGTCGTAGCGTTGCAAGTGGTCCAATTTGTGCAAGCGTTTTGATTCGTTGCAGCAGAAAATTGCCCGGTGAAGCATGTTACGCAGGTACGGTCCGTGGTTGCAGTGCCGTTGGCCGCTATCTTTTGGCCGGCGGTGCAAGTTGTCCAAGCGGTGCAGGAGAATGCGTTGGCGGAAGTAGAATATTTTCCAGCCGTACAACTGCTGCAAACACGATTCGAGGTACTCGTTCCGTTTGTAGAGATGTGCTGTCCGGTGGTGCAATTTGTCCACGGTGTACATGAATCTTCGTTGGCACTCGCGGAATATGCTCCGGCACCGCAAGGCGTGCATACCCGGTCGGTGGTATTCGTTCCATTCGAGGAAACGTACTCTCCTGTTGTGCAAGATGACCACGTGGTGCAGGCGTAAGCATTGTTGTTGGCGGAGAACTGCTGGGGTGGACAACTGCTACATACACGATCAGAGCTGCTTGTCCCGTTGGTAGAGATGTACTGGCCGCTGGAACATTCGGACCACGATTGGCATTGGTACTGATTCCATAAAGGGTTATAGGTTCCGCTGGGACATGCTGCGCACGTGTGATTAAGAGTTCCTGCTTTTTGGTAACCTGCCGAGCAGTTTTGCGCGCATATTACGCCTTCGTCGGGGTTTTGGCGGGTGGTGCATATTGCGTTGGGGTACCCATTGTCGGTGCACTGGGTGGGAGCGGAAAGGCATGTTTGCAGGTTGCAAACTTCGTCAGTATTTGTACCACAATTTCCAATAAATTCAAGTGTCCCACTAGAATCAAAATTTATGACCGTCATGGTTGGTGTCTTACCAGTGCCGGAATCTTCAAGAGTCTTCATGGAACTTCCACCTTTACCTGAGCTGTCCAGTATTGTTGCCTTGCCATTCTGAGCAACAAAAACCATTGTACCACATGTTTGATGAAACGTGCAATTTCTTACTATGGCAGTTTGTGCTTCATGCACCATTATTTCTTGAGAGCACACACCAGACGCTCTTTCAAATATACAGTTCTCAATTTTGATAATCTTGTTACTGGCCCCATTCAATAAATAATCTAGATAAATTGAGTCCCCAAATTTCGGTGAGTACGTTGAGTCGTTATCTCTAAAAATGCAATGCAACACTACCAAATCCCCATTTACTGAGACAAATATTGCCCCTCCGCGTTTGTCTTGGTTTGTACTCCCACTCGCCACACCCCCCGTCAGGTTCAAACTCTTCACCACCAGCCCCCCACCGCTCTCGACTTTAAACAGTCGGTTCGACCCACCGCCGATGATTTTCGGCAATACGCCGTTCGCATTAGGGATTCCAGTGATATTCAACGAGCTGGTCACAACCACCTGACTACTCACCGTACAGTCATTTGACAGCGTAAACGTCCCACTCGTAGCGGCACAGTTCCACTCCCCCGCCAGCGCAACCCCGACGAAGCTAGCGATAAATAAAACACGGGAAATGATTTTCATTTTCGAAAGCCTACGCGTATCCAACAGCAAATTACGTCTTATTGCTTACTCTAACACCTGCAAGTAATTGTCAGCGGCTGGTCGTACAGCTGCGTGGGAGAGGGTCTTGTGGCAACAAACTCGTGCGTAAACTTCACGGGCGCTTATGCGAAAGCTACTAACTTAAACAACTGTGAGCGGCTTGCAACGAACTCGAACAGCTACGCGAAAGTTTTTTATAAAACTGTAGGGAAACGGTGTTATGCGAAAGTTTCTAAAACACTGTAGGGAAACGGTATTATGCGAAAGTTCGGCGTTTCTCTTGTGAAGAAACAATTCTTTCATTGAAATGATAAGACTGCTAGCCCGAAATGGAGTGTAAGTTGGAAAAATTAAAAAAAGTTGTCTATGACCACACTCCTAAAAAAATCTACAGGCCTAACTTTAAGAGCTGCTGTGTAAGCCTAACGGAACTCAGAGAAGGGGCCTCGTGGTCTATGAATAAATGATGCATTTCTATGTGCATACTATACTTCATCGTATTCTAAGTGGGTATAGCATTATGAACAAAAACTAATATACACATAGCATAACAACATAAGGTCTAGAAATTATATAGGGTAGAATATATTTGTATTTGTATTCGAGAAATATGTTCCTTAAGAATGGATATATCGTGTTGTGAGTAGGGTTATATACAGGACACACACTTACGGCCGCATGGTGCTGTGCGGTGTCCTGCGGATGATGCGCGGTATACGGCAATCGAGCCCCCTCTGGACTTGATGAAGTGTGTCACAACGGAGGACACGACGCGTGACGGCCTCGACCACCCAGACCACGCCCTGCAACTCAAACGAACGTGCCTACCTTTCGAGGAAACTTCCTTGACCAGTCTGCACGCCCACCAAGTTTGTTGGTACGTTCTGGAATACGCTTGCCCCACCGTCCAGCTCGCAAGTACCAAAACTTACGCTTCCGTTCCAACGCCTTGACCTTTGCAGTATGAACTCCGAAGACGCCCTCCAACCCAAACAGCGCAGCATCCGTACCGAAGGTCCCTTGGGCTCGTGGTTTACGTTACAGGCCTTCATTTTCGGACTAAACGAGGTGCACGGTGATTTTCGGCGAGTCTTCTTCGAGAAGTTTCGCGCACTGCTGGGAGAAAACGACGAGGCCTACGTGGGTCGCCTAGCAGACTACGTGCGGTTGATCCAGTCGAAGTATATGTTCGTCCGTGTGGAGCGCCCTCGTGGTTCAAAGCACTTTGTGCTGGGGTATGTGAAATGCGATTGGGTGTTTTCGCTAGTGCCAAGGTTCGAGCAGATGCGCTTGCGTTTAAATCGTGTCCCGCCGATATTCCTGACGAAAGTGGAGGTTGAAGAGAACAAGGCGCTGCGGTTGGCGTGCGTTGGCGAGACCGATTACGAGCGGGCCTTGACAACTTACCGTAATGCCAATGGGTTTCCTCCCTTAGTTGCGGCGCTTAGGGCGAAGGATGAAGATGCGGCAGAGGCACTGTTGGACGGCGGGGACGACCCCAATGAAGCCGATGGGGACGGGAGGAATGCACTTCACATGGCTGCACGGGAAGGCTGCCGTCTCCCTCTCTTCCACAGAATTCTCGGCATGATCCACAATGTGAATGCAGTCACCACCGATTGGCGCGGGTTCACAGCATTGATGTACGCAGCACGCTTCAACCATCTGGATATGTTGGTTTCGTTGTTGAACCATCCAGAGATTGATGTGAATGTTCAGAACCGCTTCAAGAACACCGCATTGCACTTTGCAGTATACAACAACCGCCCCGCCATCCTCGCACAGCTCGTCAGTGATGATAGGGTCGATACTAGTCTCAAAACTAAGGCCAACTACACACCATTGAGGCTTGCGATTGATTTTGGACACCACGAGTGTGTGAAGATCCTGAGGGAGCATGGAGCCCCGGAGGAGTGAGTGGACACAAGCGTCGCCATCTGAATTGTAACAACCATACGACATAGAATCATCGTATCGGAATCAAAGTAAAAACTATTAACTAAGTTACGATTACACAGGAAATAATTCTCTCGGTATTCAGCTTTCACTTGAACGCGTGTTTTCGGGGCCCTTATGACCCTTCTGCGGCACCATCCCAATACCAAAAGTTGCCTTGCGATATGTTGACCCGGACGTATTTCGGGGGCCCTTCGGCACCGTCCCATAACATGACCAAGTCCGGGTTTGATGTATTTTAGCCATTGTGTGACCCAACATGATATGATAATGTATTTTAACAATGGTGTGTGATTACATGATGTGTTTATGTATTTTATCGATGGTGTGTCGTGTCGTAATGGTATCCCAATGTAACTTTTAGAGAGGGCCTTATTTATCAAGAGGCATTCTGACGGTGTTCACCGTATTAACGACATGATATGTTGATGTATGATTCACCATCCTGTGTCCTAAGATGATATGGTAATGGTCTTGATGGTAATCCCGTAATGTCGAGCCAATATAGGCATTCTCCCGGTGCTTACCGTAGTATTTTTTATATTGTCCAGCTCACAATAGTATTACCTTATATGATATGTTCATGTATGATTAGCGATGGTGTGACCTGATATGATATGATAATATATTTTAACAATGCTGTGTAATTATATGATGTGTTCATGTATTTTAACAATGATGTGTGGTGTCCCAATACTATTCCCATTCATAATTTAGAGAGAGCCTTTCATTTTACAAATTTTTTTTATAATCAGGTGAGATGGATGTCCTACTGCGCATGTATTGGTATAATGGGTCCGCAAATTTGGCCCTCTCTCAAAGTTACATGGGGATACCATTACGATACCACACACCATCACTAAAATACATGAACACATCATGTAATTACACACCATTCTTAAAATACATTATCATATCATCTTGGGTCACACCATGGCTAAAATACGTCAGACCCTTCTGAGGTGTTGCATCACTGATCCTACTGATAGTGTAACCTTATATGATATGTTCATGTATGATTAGCCATGCTGTGACCTGATATGATATGATAATGTATTTTAACAATGCTGTGTAATTATATGATGTGTTGATGTATTTTAACAATGATGTGTGGTGTCCCAATACTATCCCCATTCATAATTTAGAGAGAGCCTTTCATTTTACAATTATAATCAGGTGAGATGGATGTCCTACTGCGCATGTATTGGTATAATGGGTCCGCAAATTTGGCCCTCTCTCAAAGTTACATGGGGCTACCATTACGAGACCACACACCATGACTAAAATACATCAACACATCATCTAAGGACACACCATTCTTAAAATACATCAACACATCATGTAAGGACACACCATGGCTAATCATACATCAACCCCGAACTTGGGCATCCCGACTAGATTTTGTGAGTACCCGGTCGAGTCTGAAAGGGCGAAGCTTCCCAAAGACTGCACGCTGGAATAATTGTCACAAGCGCATCAGCGAGTGGTGCCAAGGCGTTTGCGAAACCGCACATGATGCCAAGGCATCTGTGAAACCGCACATGATGTCAAGGCGTCCGTGACGCTATATGACGCTTACGCCCGGAAACTGAAAACGGTGCGGCGTCCCTGAAACTGTGCGACGGTACCTTGAAGCCGCGAACGGTGTATGCGTAGGCATCCGTGAACATGGACATGATGTATCCCAAGGCATCTGTGAAACCACACGCGGAGTCAAGGCGTCCGTGAAACTGTGTTACACGTATGCTTTGAAGCCGCATACGGTGTCAAGGCGTTTGTGCAACTACGCTTACGCTTACGCATACGGGTATGCATAGAAACCGCAAACTGTCTAGGCCCAGACACAAACGGTTGTACGTTCTAGGCCTCGGGCCACTTTTAGGGGAAACAACATTTTGCTTTTCGGACTATATAAGTGGGGAAATATTTCTTCAAATGATCGCCGCCAATTACAAGCACGCCGGAAAACAATGGGAATACAACGAGACCAACTATGTCAAGAAACTTAAGACGAAACCTACCACTGACCACCTTGTGTTCAGTATTCCGAAAGCCAAACTGAAATCCAATGCCTCCATGTACGGCGATTGGAAAGATGACAACAAAGACATTATACCCTTCCTATTCTTTTTGGAGTACGTGAATCACCTGTCCAAATCGAAAAATTATGACAAGGGTAAATTGGACAAGAAGAATTCCAAGGAGGACGGCCAAGATGTCTACCTCTTCTCCGAAATCGTAAGGAGCAAGGCAGGACAGATTGTGGGCGAACGGATTCATGTGTTTGTCTACCGTGGGACAATTCTCTCCGGTCCCATACTACGAAGCATGTTCGGGTCGGCCTCCAAAAAGCGCATCTTCAAGCCGTGGGAGTATCACCAGCGCCATGTCCAATGCCCAGAAGACTACATCCAGAATGTTTGCGATACCTATCTGGGCAACCGAAACACCTCTGCGAAAATATCAAACGCCCACCAAGTGTACGACGAAATACAAGGCATGCGCCCACAAGACATCTTCTCGCTGGACCATTTCAAAATCGATGGTGCCTGCGATGAGCAAAACGATAAAGAAAAGTATGATTGCAAATTCCCCAAGGAAGAAGATCTGACACGACGCACGTACAACGAAATCGAAGCCTCCTACTTGTGGACCAAGTACCTCGTCATGTTCCAGAGCCAATACGTAGACCGTCCGTACATAACGGTCAAAATGGACGACGTGATAAAACAGACACGAAGGATCACGGTGCAACAATGTCCGCCTCTTTGCATCGTAGAAGATTTGTTGGGCAACGACTTGTTCGGCACCATCACAAAGGAACAATACGAAGCCTTAGTCGAGAAATGCAGAGGCATATTTACCATCCGAACATGCGGCGACACACCAGATGGGGGCACGTTCGTTTCCTTTACCCACCGGTACGAGGCCTCGGCGCCAGTTGACCACCGTCTCGAAGCACTGGAAGAAATCCCCGATATTGTTCGAAACAAGTACCAGAACCAACACAGTATCAGCGCCTTTGATTTAATCGCCGAGGAGGTGGAATGGCGAAAAATGTACAACGGTCGTGCGCATCAGATGGTGGATAAATTCGAACAAATGTGCGTATCGACGGACGCAGACATATCCGATGCCGGCAAAACGATTGCGCGATGGAAACTGCATACGCTGCCGGTGTTGTACGAACGGTTTGGTTCGTTTGCGTTTGAGATCAAAGATCCCACCTTGTCTCCATTCGGCAACATGCAATTTTGGTTCTCGCAGGCATTGGATTCCTACATGTGCGTTGCCTCGGCCCACCCAGAGTTGATTAAATTGCACTATGCCGTGTACGATGCCTATCGCCAGCATGGGCAAAATCAATTGCATTGGAACATGATTTACACCGGGGAGGGAGCCACATCGAAATCGTTTGTATTCGAACAGAAACAGCGCATGTCCATCCCGGGCACAATCACTGAACTGACGTACCAAACCACGAGGGCGGACAATATTGATGGCGACCAAAACGATCATATCACCGTCTTCAACGAAGCCCCGCCCGGCCTGTTCAGCAACCCATGCAAAGGCGAAGACGCACAGAAAGCCCTCTCATCCATGAAGGAGAAACTGACCTCGAACCGGTCCCGCACGAAAGAGTTTGTCCGAGATGAACGCACTGGAGAAAGAAAGAACCGCACGGCCATTTCCAGCCAGATTGGGTGTTATGTCGGTGCCACGAATGATAACCCGGCCGAAGCCGAGGAAGCCATGCGTAGCAGATTTCATTGGGGCGAATTCGACAAGGTTTTTCGTGAGGACAAGAGCATCGCGGACTACCAGAGAAAAGCCAGCGACATGGAAGGGAATCCAAAATTAAAAGAAAAGTACGACCATTTCATCTATTACTGCCAAGACCAGCAAATGAAAGTGTTTTACATCTGGAAATTCATTTTCTGTGGGATCATCCATGATGTGTCTCTCCACGCAGCGGATGTAGTTCTTACTTCTGTTGGCAAGGAAATGAAACGGAACCAGATTCAAATTCCAGCCCGGACCATCGAACGGTACCGTATTCTGTGCCGTATCCTGACCATAACCAATGCCTTGGACACTGTCTTCAATTTCAAAGGCGGCAGGCACAATGGAAAACCGTTTGAATTGAATCAACTGTTGGATGTGGAGCCTCTGTTGTACTGCACCGAAGAGATCGCCATCTGTGCACTGAACATGGTTGCGGTAGAAGTTCCTCAATTGACCGTATCACGGGCAAAAACTCTTCGGGCCATGTGGAAACTATTCCAATACAGTCCGATGTATAAAAAGGACCGGGACATCATTACCGGCACGATGGAAAAGTTAGACTACAATTACATTCGGTTTACCGGTGGATTGAAACAATTGTGCATCAAGATTCAAAATGCGATTCCCTATCATCAGGGCAAACCTTCTTTGCATAACATTCACAGCGTGTTGCAATCCCTGTCAAAGGAACCGTTTCGGGCCCACGAGCACCAATGCAGAGATGATTTTGAAGCCGAGAATCCCAGAATGGAGCGATACTTTAACGACGAATTCTCAGTCCCAAAAATTAGAAGCGAGGATGTGTCCTGTGCACCCAAAGGCCCGAAGAAGGCATTCAGCGCCCTCTCTTTCGGAAACAATTTCCAAGATGTCCACATTGGGTTGTTCGAAGACATTCGATTGGGCAACCAAGAGACGATGATGAACAAATGCCTGAAACGCATGTGCCACAAGTACACGAAACCAAGACGCGTGGTCACCGGTGTTCCAGAACGGGTCAACGGCGTCATCGAGTGCCCACAGTACATGCAGATCATACAGTTGGACAAGGGGAAGAAAGAGCCGCCTGTCATTCGCAATACTGCGCAGGAAACCAAGGGGGTGCAGAGCATGTTGGGGTTGCAAGCAGAAGACCATGATGAAACGGTATTGGACATCGACATCGATGAGTATGCATGGTCGCAACGCACGGAGCATGTAGAATCGCACCCGGATGTGATTCTCGAAACCATCCGTGTATCAACCTCCCCACTATCGTATCCGCATGATCTGAAAGCAAAGCCGAATCAGGAAAAGAAAAGAAGAAAAGCCAGCGAGTTTTTGCAGCACTGCAAAAGGCGAAGGATGGAAGAAAAAATAATACTATAAATATATTCTGTGAAGCATATATACATGCAGAGATTAGAACTACTTGACGAACTTGCCAAAGCCTTCACCTTCAACGGTTACACCGACAACACAACCATCATTCACCGGGATGAATGCAAGCAAGCCCTTGCCATGGTGCGAAAATTAGCAAATGAAATTACAAAAAGATACCCCAAGGATTTTTGCAGACGCATCAAGCGTGGGATTAAGAACGAGAAACACTGTTTATCGGTCCTCCGGGAATGTCTGCGGTATCATGGAAAGCGAGTGGTGAGTATCAGAAGATTAGTATACAACAAAGCGTTGAAGAAACAGATATGTAAATACGATTATTATATACTTTAATATTTATAGATTTGTTCAATTTGTTTACCAAACCTCGCTCGGTTACGAATAAACTGCTTTTCTGTTTCATTCAGTGTAAAGGTCGTTTTTTGGTATTGCTCTCGTACCATTTCCTTCAATTCTTTCACCGTCTGAAGGCCATAGAGTTTTGGAACGCGTGTCCGCATATTCCCGCATATAAGATCGTCCTGCTCCATCACCTTATCCATGAACTGTAGTTCCATCTCAATCAAGTCGTCTATTTTCCCGGGCCAGAAACAAAACAACATCCAACGTGATTTTTCAAATGTTTCGACCAGTTGCATGTAGATACGGCATGGTTTGTCCATGGTTCGCTTTCTCCACACCAGTAAGCGCCGGATTTCTCCACAGGTCCAACCAATTCGTTGGTATGGGCCCCACAGGGTAAATTCCGCTTCTCGTTGGAGGGTGCGGGTGAATTCGTCATCGGTGGTATATTCTCCAACACGATCGCAGACACCCATTGCGTAGAGAAGTCCATCTTTTTTGTATATGATACCCGCTGGAGTGTCACCCTGTACAGTGAACTGTTTCTCGTCGGTCAGGACTTCATAGGACCGGATAGTCGTTTTGTGCAAGTCTTGAAATTTTTCAAGTAAGTTGCTCAGGGAATTGTTTATTTGAAAGGCTTGCAGTTCATACGGTGTTTGTTTGCGGAAAGGAATTGTGATCAACATGGTCAATTGTGTTGCAACTATTCGGAGATGGCAGGAGATCAGCTGGTCGGTTGGTCCGTGCCGGTCGGTTGGTCCGTGCCGGTCGGATGGTCCGTGTCGGACCACTTTGACGGGGCTGTACTTCAACTTTTCCGGAAGTATGTTATTCACGTATTGTAGCATTACTATCATCTCTCACTTGGAGCTCCACGCTATTACAGGCGTAATCATAGTTCATGCTGTACAAGCCTAGCTCAATCTAGAGACAGGGCCTTGATTTGAAAAAAACTTTTTTTTTATTTAATTTATTCATATTATACTAATAAGTACATGTATATCCTATGTAAAATAACATGAACATATTATGGACATGAATAAATTAAATAAAAAAAGTTTTTCTCTCTGAGGGGTGCCCTCTCTAAATCGGGCGACATGAACATAGGCCCAATAAAATTAGTATGAAGACAGCGTTGCCCCTATCTCCACTTTGGTACTCACAGCATAACGAAATACTACCGACTGGGTCGGGCCACTTTTGGTTTGGGCTCAACGCTATTACAGGCGTAATCATAGTTCATGCTGTGCAAGCCTAGCTCGTCTTCGAGACAGGGCCTTGATTTGAAAAAAACTTTTTTTTTATTTAATTTATTCATGTTATACTAATAAGTACATGAATATCCTATGTAATTGACATGAACGTATCATGGGGCATAAATAAATAAAATAAAAAATGTTTTCTCCCAGAGGGGTGCCCTCTCTAAACTGGACTACATGAACATAGGCCCAATAAAATTAGTATGAAGACAGCGTTGCTCTCACAGTACGAACCCAAATCGTATACGTTTTTTACGAACTATATATACAATACATTTTTAATAACAAATGGATACGGTAAACGAAATCAAACGTATGTTATCCCAAAACGCTATAAGAATCACGTTTGATCAATACAACGATAATTCCGAGGGGTTCCTGTATAAGCGAAGCAAACCCAGCCTCGGTTCGATAGAAGTTATCATCTTTAGCTACATCCAAGTAGCTCGTAACGAAGGTAATTGTTTTGTTTGCCTTTGCACTATAAATGGTAAAAAGTGCACGCGTAACATACCAGAATTACAACTATTAAAAGGTGAAATCAAAGCCGCGGGCAAGATTACAAATGTAGAACAGCCGGTGCGACTGCTCACAAGCCAATGGTTATTTCATATGTAGGCTCTACACGACAGAATGCGAGAACATCTTCATATAATTGCATAGCTAGTGTATCGAACCGAGGAAGGTAAGGCCCAAGCCGCTCTATAAACAACTCTTCATCGAAAGTCGCTGTAAACACCCATGACTTGACATTACATCTTAGCTCCATAATATAAACGGCTGGGTTCGTCGTAGAATCAAGTTGCCGTATGCATTTATATATGTAAAGTAATTGTATGTTTGACAGCTTATCCCGCCAGTCTTCCATACTCAATAAATCTTTCATAAAGTAATTCCAAGTAGTATGGCTCTCTAGTAGATCTAGAGGCGCGCCAGCCTGCAATAGATCATCAACATCGTCAAAATCGCCAGTCAAGCACACATCATACAACGACTCCTCTGTATCAGATGGAGAATCGTAATCCATTTCTAGAAGTATAAGTGTCTATTATACTTGTATAGAATAGAATAGTTAACAGAACCATAGTTCTATTAACTTTCCAAAAAACAGCTAATGCACATACAGGGACGTAGTCTTCGCGTCGGAATGCCCTAGCTGTTTCGATACTGTGGCAAGATCGCATCCATTGCGCAAACATATAGTGGCGAATGTCGGAAGAATGTATCACCTTTTTCACACGCTTCCAAGCCCCCCACACTGGTCATGCACCCATTGCGTACCCCACCGCCGGCAGCTCCGGTAGTATTGCGGCAGACGTTTTGGGACCCATGATGACTGTCCGTTGCTTCCGACCTTTACCAAGCACTTGAAAGTGCAGGGATCCCCCGCGTAGGGTGTCTCCGCTTTAGCTTGCGACACTCTGATATACGGAGTCCAAGATAGAACAGTATCTTCAGCATCAATTTGGTATTTCCATCAGCCATATCAATGGCGGTAGTTGCTTGTTCTATTGACATGATACGCTCTCGTTTTATGTCTGATTTACGAGGAACAATGATACAGCGGCCGAGGTTCCCCAAACCGGGTTGGGTGTGACCTTGGTTAAAGAGCGGGTAGCGTGCAAACACCGACGAGTCACTGAAACGCTGGTGGTAATCGTAGCCGCTCGAATGATTTCTTTTGCATGAATTGCTGGAAGCAACGTATGTCAGCTCGGTAAGCGTCTAGGGTAGTCTTTGAAAATGTACACAGCCAGTTCTCGACGATCGAATTCATGGGTGTTTTGAATATACCACTGGTCTACTGCCATGAAAATTGTATGGGTCGTCACGGACCTTCAGGGTCTAGCGGTTATATGAGAGCTGCTCAATTGTTTGTTTCAATTTCTTGTCATAGTAGAGGTCTCTTTTCAAAAAATATCTTTTGAAAACGAAACAATTAGCATTTGTATATATGAACCCACGCACATATATATAGAGATGTCCATCAATTTAGACAACGACGAACAATGCATTTTGTGCGATCTTTCGTATGCCCACCTAGATCAGTTCATGTCCACGCAATTCAAGGTTTTAGCTTGCCGGATGACCAGAGGTGCACTCTACAAAACCCTGTGGCAATATTTGGAATGCAATAGACACACGCAAAGTCTCCAAGGCAATAATGTACCTGATATCAGTGTGGAGGAGTTAGAACGCCATTTTGAATATCACCACATTTCAATCGAAAGGACGATTGTAGAACAAGCGCGAAAGACACAAGCTTTGCAGGAGCGTTTGACAAAGAAGTTAGAAAACAAGTTAGATGAACGAAATGTGAAGTTGTTCATCCAGCTCTCTAATCACCGGATTGCTTTAACTAAGAAAATGAATCAGTTTGATTCAAATAAGCATATCAAAGTAAAACCATATATATATGAATGAATCTATAGGAAATGAAGGCCTTCTTTTTAGGAAAACGTAGCCGTCACGACTTGACAGAAGAGGAAGTCCATCGCATACAGGGCAAAGCAGTACACTTCACGCACGGTGGAGAAGAGTACAGCTTCACCGCGGAGGAAGTAGACAAGATGCTTGGCGTGTGCAAGCAGTGCAAATTGTATCAGATGCGCATAAAAGCATTAGAAATACAATTGAGTACACCGAAAATGTCGGACAAACATGTGTTGGTTGTGGATTATATACAGAAACATTATTGTCCCTCCACACGAAGGCTGTTGTCTCGGGTAGCTTTACGGAAAGAACTTGATGCCGCCCTGAAGACCTACGGCACCTTCGTGGACGATATAACGTGGTCTTGGCTTATACGCGAGCATTTAAATGATACGAGTGCGTATAGAAAACTGAAGTTAGCATGTAGATAGCGTACATATGTTTATTATTTCCTTGTAGTTTCACAAAACCTCCTCTACTGCATCAAAATATTTCTCCAGTATCTTCACTGCACGTTCGTAGATGTCATTATTATGGTGATTCTGGAGGTTATCGATTTTTTCCAAGCCTTGCGCGCGCTCAATCGTCAAGGCGTATGGATTTTCGCCAGTGGGGGTGCCCTCGGCCATGGTCGCTCCCTTTTTCAGAATGTTTTCCAACCCTTCCAGCGCCACGGTCACAATCTTTGCGTCGCGAAATTCGAGCAGCTCACATAACGGAGGCACGCAGCCTTGGGCGACTAAGAAACTGATCTGCTCTGGGGTCCCCCCCGAGGTTGCATTCGAAATGGCCCATGCCGCTTCTTTCTTGACAGCATCTTCGGCATTTGCGAGTAACTCAATCAACCGTGGAAACCCGCCAGCATCCAGCACACGTTGGATTTGGGCACTGTTTCCAGCGGTTATGTTCGACAGGGTCCAACACGCTTCTTTAACGATACCTTTTTTAGAACTCGAAAGCATGCCCAACAACGCCGGCACCACATCACACTCGAGCATTGTTTCCGTTTGACGTTCGTCACCGGTAACAATATTTCCAACGGCTCGTAACGCCGGTACCTGCACAGTAGATGAGGAATGATTTAACAGTTCTACTAGCCTTGAACATACACCACTTTCAATGACCGCTTGGATCTGTTTGTTGGGACCGTCGCTCAAGTACGACAGAGCCCAGCACGCGTCCGCCAAGATGTTCTCGTCCTTCTCAAATAGCAATTGTGCCAATGTGGGGAGCGCCGGGCGGACCGCGTCAAACGGAGGTTTTGGTTTACCCCGGCAGAAATTCGACAGAGCCCATGCCGCATTCTTTTTTATGGATACTGTCGCGTCCCCTCCTAAAATGTTCAGCACCGGGGCTATGGCACCCGATTCAACGACTTTGTTCCGCATATCTGGAGAATCCCCGGCAATATTACCGAGAGCCCAGATAGTTTGTTCTTGGGCATCTTTGTCCTGTGATCTCAAAAGCACAACGAGTGGTGGCAGTACGCCATCATTAACCACTACTTTAACATGCTCGCTTGTCCCACTGGCAATATTTGTTAACAACCAAGCTGCTTCAAATTGTAACTTTGGATGGTCGTTGTCAGACAGAAACTCGATTAAGCGAGGCACGATCCCCGCTTGAATGACATGGTCAATGGGTGGATTTGATTCTTTTGAAAGCAATTTTCGAATGCCTGTGATCGGTTCTAGTAGTTGGGTTGGGTTACTGCACAGTTCCAATACCACCTTGCAGCTATTTACAACGATACCGTCGTCGTCATGCTGCAAAAGTGTCCGTGCTGCCGCAACGACCTCTGGTACCAAGTCTGGCTGCTTCGTGCACATCTTCAATAGGATCTCACGGGCCAGTCCTCGCACCTTGATAGAGGCAGACTCCATCAATGGCAACACCTTTTCGACAATGTCTATCGTCTCATCGCACAGTTCCAATACCACCTTGCAGCTATTTTCAATGATACCCTCGTCGTCATGCTGTAGAAGTTTCCGTGCTGTCGCCAACACCTCTGATACCGAGTCTGGCTGCTTCGTGCACACCTTCAACAGGATCTCACGGGCCAGTCCTCGCACCTCGGACGAGGCAGACGTCATCAATGGCAATATCTCTTGGACAATGTCCATAGGCTCGTCCCACACTTCTAATACCAGTCGGCAGCCATAAGAAACGACATTGCCATCTTTATGCTGTAATAGCTTCTTTAATGCGCCAAAGACTTCTGGTATCAGGTCTGGCTGCTGTTTGCAACTCTCGACTAGTTTGGCACCGACATAGTGCAAATTAATGCAATCTGCCAGTTGTTGCACCATCACATCCTCCGGCGGCACCGGGCGACGTTCCAAGATGTGGATGCGGGGACCGTCTTTAACGAGAGCATGTAAATGTCCAATATACACCAATGGGTTGGTATTCTCTCCTTCACCAGACATTCCAATCGTTTGGGTGTAGTCAAAACGTTGTGCTGGTAGGTGGTCCTTGAATACTGCACGCCAAGAGTCGTCGAGCTGCGAACCCGTAAACACACATTCACCGCTCTCTACACTCCATACTTTCACCGTCTTATCCCACGAACCAGAGGCTATCCATTGCCCATCCGGGGAAAACGACACGGAAGTCACTTTATTCGAATGACCTTTAAACGTCGTCACACATTCACCGCTCTCCACACTCCATACTTTCACCGTCTTATCATCCGAACCAGAGGCGATCCATTGCCCATCCGGGGAAAACGACACGGATTCCACTTGATCCGAATGACCTTCCAACATCCTCACACATTCACCGCTCTCCACACTCCATACTTTCACCGTCTTATCTCCCGAACCAGACACAATGAATGCACCACCCGGGGAAAACGACACGGAAGTCACACCATCCGAATGACCTTCCAACGTCGTCACACATTCACCGCTCTTCACTCTCCATACTTTCACCGTCCTATCGATTGAACCAGAGGCTATCCATTGCCCATCCGGGGAAAACGACACGGAACGCACTTCACGAGAATGACCTTCCAACGTCGTCACACATTCACCGCTCTCCACACTCCATACTTTCACCGTCTTATCAAACGAACCAGAGGCTATGAGCGTACCATCCGGGGAAAACGACACGGACCACACAGCAAACGAATGACCTTCCAACGTCGTCACACATTCACCGCTCTTCACACTCCATACTTTCACCGTATTATCATACGAACCAGAGGCGATCCATTGCCCATCCGGGGAAAATGACACGGAATACACACTCCACGAATGACCTTCCAACGTCCTCACACGAGCACGAATTTCACACTCTGGTATCTCGTCGCGTGTATCTCCGTCGTCAAAGAGGACGTTGTACGTCGCTTCAATCTCATTTCGGGAGACAACTTTGCCCGGGTAGTATGTCCCTGTCCTTGCTTTCCAGCGGGCTTCAATCTTTGCGTCAACGGCGAGCTTCAGGGGTCTCTTTATGCGAGCACGAATTTCACACTCTGGCCCTAACACATATTCACCGCTCTCCACACTCCATACTTTCACCGTCTTATCATCCGAACCAGAGGCTATCCATTGCCCATCTGGGGAAAACGACACGGAATACACAGCAGACGAATGACCTTCCAACGTCGTCACACATTCACCGCTCTCCACACTCCATACTTTCACCGTATTATCGTCCGAACCAGAGGCTATCCATTGCCCATCCGGGGAAAACGACACGGAAGTCACATCAGACGAATGACCTTTCAACGTCGTCACACATTCACCGCTCTCCACACTCCATACTTTCACCGTACAATACGACGAAGCAGAGGCTATCCATTGCCCATCTGGGGAAAACGACACGGATTCCACATCAGACGAATGTTGCAACGTGCTCACACATTCACCGCTCTCCACACTCCATACTTTCACC
>Ga0099797_100666_pt1 | contig 21184 bp, 34 predicted proteins | sample Uncmet_Sort48C_1_FD_89871 | JGI IMG/M metagenome (GOLD analysis project Ga0099797, IMG submission 89871) | Marine eukaryotic communities from CALCOFI LINE 67, Pacific Ocean - C012_Sort48C_1 | ecosystem: Environmental > Aquatic > Marine > Oceanic | place: Pacific Ocean: Monterey Bay | collected...
GGTGATCGCCATCGACGGCTCCGGCTCCCTGCGCAGCACCGGCTTCGAGATGCTGAAGAACTTCACGGGCATGCTGGTCGGCAAGTTCACTGGCAAGAAGTGGCGCCGCAAGCTGATGAAGGTCGGTGTCGTTCAATTTGGTCAGGGTGAAATTGAAGACGACGGTAGCGTGAGCAAGGCGAAGATCATCCAACCGCTTACTTTCGACATGAAGAAGGTTGCGAAGAGCATCAAGGGCCTGAAGTGGGAGATGGGTTTTACGAATATGGCCCAGGCGTTCACCATGTCCACCAACTTGTTCCGCGACGGCGGCCGGGCCAAGTCCAAGTCGCAGATCATCTTGGTCACGGACGGCAAGCCGTCCTTCAAGTTCATGACGGCGAAGGCTGTGGACGACCTCCGCGATGCTGGTGTGCACGTCAACATCGTCGCCGTCCACGACCACAAGGGCTCCAAGGATGTGAAGCTGATGTCCCAGTACGCCTCCGTGCCGTACGAGTCGCACATGATCCACATCCCCGGCCTGAAGCGCCTGCAGCAGGAACGCAATCCCAAGCGAAAAGAGGTTTAAGCAATAACCAATACCCGGTATCGTAGATCGAGTCCAGATCGATCCGCTTGCTTACCAGATAGTTTGTTTTAGTGTCGCATGTCGCTCACTGGTTTTTGGACATAAGCTCGTCTAAATCTTGAAAGAACCAAAGCTCTTGAGGCCGGGTATCATAAGTGCTTTGTATGAAGCACTGTGACTTGCTTTTGCCGAAGTAAGTGTGACTCAGTGCTGTGCTCACTCAAATCGATATACCGTGTGTCAAGGGGAAACATGATTCTGAAATATTGTTCAGGCGACGAAGGACTACGTGACGAAGACGATGGTCCAGTTCTGCCCCCGCGCGCAGAGCCCGAAGCTGATCAAGCAGAAGGTCAAGAAGTTCGGATACTCGATGATGTACGAAAATCGTGACTGCCGCAACTGGTGGTGGCGTTTGCACAAGCACTGCACCGGGCGGCGGTGCAACACCGCGCGCGACTGCGCGGTCGCGGCGCGCAAGGTGGGCGCGAAGTACTTCCTGTTCGGGAAGCGGCGGTGGGGCCGCGGGCGCCCGCGGTGCTACGCGAACAAGAAGAACGACGGGAAGTGCACGTTCAAGAAGCGCCCGTGGATGCGCCGGAAGGTGCTGCTTGATAACAGACTATCAACTGCAATCTTACCAATGAAACTTTTCGGGAAATCATCAGCAAACCAGCCGTTTAAAGCAGCTTTAGGTACCCGGGTTGAGCGACGAAATTGATCCACAAAATTTCAGAAATCGCAACGATGCGCAGTTGTCGATAAAGTCTAAGCAAAACGCTCACTTTGACACATGCTAACACTTTTTCTAAGAGAGCTAACGGTCACGTACACCGGCAAACTACTTCGGAAACTTGCAGTTGACTTTTTCTCAAATTTTTCTGTTGCTTCGGAAGGGCTGGATCAAGTCCAAGGTCGACGTGTACAAGCTGACGTTCGGGGAGTCGAAGTCTGGCAAGAAGAAGTTCCTGCTGGTTGACGAGGCCGACAAGAAGGACGAGGCGAGCGTGGAGAACACGTCCAAGGACTCTCTCATCAAACTGGCCGAGGACAACAACGCGGAGGCTGACGGAGATAGGGAGTCGATGACGGATGCGGAGGTCGCGGCCGCGGAGAAGGAGTCCGAGGGCGAGCTGGAGAACGTTGATCAGGAGTTGGTCGATGTCAATGCTGACGTCGCTGACCTGGGTGACGACGCGGAGTCGGACGCCATCGATGAGGAGTTCGACGACGACGACAACGAGCCAGAGGAGCAGGACGAACTTGCCGCGGAGAACGATGACCTGCCGATCGAGCAGGAGGGCGGCATCGAGTCGGAGGAAGCTGCGACCGAGGAGCCGGAGTCCGAGGAGGCGTAAGCAGAAGATCGTTGAGGGATAAACGAAGTGATATAATTGACTTGATTATAAGAAAGACAAGCGTGTACATTAAATTGACCGTAGAAGTTTACGTACCGAGGAGTGAGCATTCATCAACTGTTCGCCAAACGTAGAGACGTCACGACTGACGGCCGCTTGTTGAGTTTATAGAATTGAACGTTACGCGTGCACCAGAAGTTTGTTCGGGAAGATCGCGAACGCGAAGACTGAGAGATGGGGAACTAAAGTACAAGCGAGCTAGATCTGAACCTTACTCTTACAACTGACTTTACTTCACGCAATAGCACTAAAATCACGTAGAAGCCAAATCGCATAAAATCTGAACAACAAAGTCATGTCAGCGCTGCAGCACCACGACCTCGCGCTGCACGCGCTGGACGGGCTCGTCTCGACGCTGCAGGATATGTTCGCGTCTTCGAGTCTACTGCCAGCCCGTGGCAGGTAGAAGACGTGATTCGTCGCCACGCAAACGCACAGGGCTCATTGGCGCGACGAAGATTACGATTTGGATATGGAGGCTGAAGATGATGACGACGTAGCTCCAGACGGCCAGCAGTTCAACATGAACTTGTGACGGGGGCAGGTGATCGAGCCTTCGGGGGGCACCGGGTGAGGTTGAGGAGCCGGCAACGTGGACACGAGCAACAACTGTGAAAGATACCCGCCGCCGATGTCTAATTTGAAGTACGATCCTCGTGGATTAGTCGTGGACGAGCGGTCGCAATCAGCCACCTACCTCTGCCGCTACATGTACAACAAAGACACGACTGCGAGCAATGGGACGGGGGATGGCGCCAACAACGGCTTCGGCGCCAGCAATGGGGACTCTTCCGCAGAAACAACCGTGGACAGCTACAGCAGCGGCGGCAACAACTTCGGCAACTGAGACTCGGACGCGTTTGGGGAAGGCGGGTTTAATTCGAGCTTGAATGATAGCAGCAGCGGTGCGAATGCTGGTGCAAATGGTGGTGTTTTTACTGATCCAAATTTAGGAAAGTGAATCGGGTGGGACGGCAAGGCACACACCAAGTACTGGAAGCCCGAAGGACCAGTTGATGATGATGGGCAGATCCGGAACCCGTTTTCGCGTTAAACGTGGTACATGATGCCGATGCCTGGCAGCAACGAGGGGGGGAACGGGCAGATGGGAATGCAAGGGCGCAACGACCTGACGAGCAACGACTTCGGCAACAATTACGATTGAGAAAACGGCGACGGAAGCGGCGGCAACGGGCACGGCGGCGGCTTCGGGCGGTGAACGGACGGCACGAGTCTCGGTGACGGCGGCGCGACGGGGGATGATGACAGCGATTGAAACAACTTGAGATCACTTGGAGATAGCGGCGCAGGCGACTTCGGGAGCGGGGACGAGGATCCGCCGTGCAAGCGGGAGAACCGGTGCGACGCGAACGCGGTGCTCCCCCCGCCGGGCTCAACAAGCCACGGGCAGGTGCCGAACACGCACAATCCAACGTCCATCGTGAGCAATTATGACCCTAACAACGGCCTGTCGCAGCAGAACAACGAGTGAGTGCTACTTTATCTTTTGATTTATTCGAGTTGATTGGTTGAATATTTGGATTATGTTATAGATCAATTGCTGTGCCTATATCGGTTATCGTTAATGCAGGCGGCTGTAGAAACAGCGCAGCTCAGTGCTCCTTCATTCTTATCTTGTCTCTCGTTCACCATTTCGCGTTCGGGGCCGGAATCGAATCAACTACTTTTTTTGACTTTTTTTGACAACTGCAGCGCCCGCAACCAGGTGGAGATCGCGAACCAGCAGACGAAGGCGGCTAACATGCGCAAGAGCATGCAGAACATCGGCAACGAGCTCTTTGCAGCGAACTCGCACCGTAAAGCGACATTGAGATTCAAGTGATGCTGAAGTGCTTTAGAAACACCCAGATTTCTGACTTCTTGCAGCTGGGTAGTATATCTTACGGGACCGGCACCAATCGACCGGTTTTGCAGCTTCATTTCTGCTTCCTCATCTCGAGATGCACTTGATGATATTCAGACAGTTAAACACCATGATAGGAGCACTTTCGCACTTACCTCTTGTCAATCTCAGTACCCCTTCATACGTACGGTCCATTTCGCTAATATTTTTTTTGAACTAGGCAAAACATGGAGCAGAACGGAGAGATGGAACCGGACGAGCAGATGACGCAGGCGCAGGAACAGATCGAGAAGATGAACCAAGCTCCCGCTGATCCGCAGGTGCAGCCCGCGCCGAAGCCGCAGGTGGATGAAGGGGGGAATCCGATTTATTAAGCGAGGAACAAGTCGAGCTTTTGAATTTTGATGACGTACACTTATCCAAATGGAACTTTACTCGAACTGTACTGTTGAACTTGATGAAATATGCACTGACGCGTTCGCATGCTATCCGCCTATCTTTGATGGGATGAGGGGTCTATCAGTATCCACCAATCTTGTACTCGAGCTTGACGTCGAAATTTTGCTAGTCAATAGAAGTAGAATAATCAGGGACAGAGGACCAAATTCAACATGGCGTCGCCCAAGTACAACATGGGCAATGCCCGTGCTAGGAACGGGAACTTGCCCGGCGGCAACCGCGGCGCGGCGCTGGGCGTGCAGATGCGGCAGGGGCTGGAGAGTCCGGGGGACTCGCTGGAAAGGCAGATGGCTGAGCAGAGCATGAGTTGAAGGCAGAAGAAGTTCGAGCGGAGCTACGACATCATCAGCGGCGCGACTCATCATCAGGACTATTGGCAGCAAAAAAAAATGTGACAAGCTTGATGATTTGAGGCGATGGAGTCGAATCGCAAAGTTTCAGGAGACAGAAGGCAGAAGACGATCGACAGGTGACGTCGGGTTGTGGGCACGCCGTGACCGTGAGGCGGCGTGGGGCGAGGGACTGAGGTCGGCAAAATTCCCGCGGAGAGCGGGCGGTAGGCGAGTCCGCCCCGCATGGGCGCGGAGAGCTGGCGCGAAAGAGGGTATCGGCTTGCCGAGAGGAATGAAATTTATAAGGGCGACTACCAGTCGTGAAGGAATCGGGAGGTGGCGGAGAGCAGTTTGAAGGGCGTGAACTTGGACGATCCCCTGACGAAGCACCAGGTGCAAACGAACGCGATCGCGAAGAGCCAGATGAGTTGATACATCGAGAAGCATGAGGCTTTAACTAGGGATCAAAGAGTGTGAGAAAGGTAGCGCCAGTACTCCGAGCGGAACGGGTGACGGATGTACCAGCAGCTGAAGGCACTGAAGAAAGAGGGGGATATTTTTACAGCGGCTGAAATCGAGAAGATCATGAACTGAGGTCAGACCGGCTACATCCCAACTGCGAAAACTGGGGGAGCATGAGTGAAAATCGCGGGAACAGCTGATGATAACAGGAGTGTCGTTATGCAAGACGAACTTAACTTTTATAATCCGGGCAATAAGATCGCCACAAGCCTGCTGCACGAGGGGGAGGCGATCTTGAAGGAGGCAGGCATCGCGGGTAACTGAACGCGTGTGGGCACGTGATCGACGCACGCGAAGATCGGGTCGTCGCATGACCAGCCTGCTCAAAGAGAGGTGCCGGTGCGGCCGCTGGGGCTGGGTGGGCACGCGGCGCGGCCGAGGTCGAAAGGCCCGACCTCGACGGCGTGTATGAGCGGCATCCCACACTGTTTGGACAACGAAAACCTGGACAACGTGCGGTCGACGCGGAAGGGGCTGCCCATTCCGAATCCATGCGACCTAGGAGACGAATACTGCAACGACGGCGTCGGCTGATTAGGATCGCCCGTTACGAGGCGACAATCCCTAAGTGTCCATCCGTACGTCAGCGAGAAGAAACAGGCGCACGGGCACAGCATGAAGGGTATTCTTTGACACGCGTATGAGGCGCCGGCGCACGTGATATCGTCGAGAAATAGGGGCACGTTCGCACACGGCTACCCACCCTCCCGCCCGACGGCTGATATAATTGATGGCCAGTGACGGGCGAAGGTGAGCACGAAGGCGCTAGCTTGATCAGAACGGGAGAAGAAGCGGATGGACAGGCTGAACGTGCTGCTAAACGAAGGCGCCGCGTACAAGAAGGGAGTTTATTAAAGACGACGATAGTCGGAGTGCACGCAAGTTTATCAAAGTCAATCAAAGTTCTACAACTACCGGGTACGCAACGACGTGTGAAAGAGTGTGAGGATCATCGCTTCGGCGGTTTCTATTTTCCAAGTGTGAATGAAGAAGAATTATGTATGACTGACAAACTTTTCCAGGTTGCAAGAGTTTCAAGCTGTCAAATCTCTGTCCATCTCATCGCGCCGGGAGCTATCTGGGAGTATCCATCTATCGCAAAATAACTTTTGACGGTTACCTCCAACACATTTTCGAATCGATAATCAGCGGGACTGCGTATCATTAGCATAAGAATTCGACATTGATTGCATAGAGTTTGCACGACAAAATGGCGACGAAGGTGAAGATCAGCGGCGTGAACGCCAAGATGTGGCATCAGGACAACGTGGACGCGTTTAAGCAGATGATCCTCGACACTACGGGCGTCGAAGTTGTACGCAGTCTTTATCTGGACGAAGGTAATGGCCAAGCCACCGTGACGGTGACGCTGAAGGCCACGGACACGCAATGAAGAAGTGCGATGGCGACGCTGACCGAGCGGCATGGTGAGTTACTTATATTCTTTGTTGATTGGTTGATTATTTGGACCCTGTAGTATGTTGCAATTGTATCTTTCGTGAATTTTTATCCATTCTTTGTAATGGATTGAGCAAGCCGGAGTCTTGCAGCTCGTCATGTACGACTGTATGCTGAAACTGAAACATCTTAATTCAATTTTTTTTTTCGCAGGCTTCACCGCCGAGGTGACCGGCGCGGCGAAACTGCCAGGCGGCTCCCCCGGCCTGGCGGGCATGGGGCTCGCAGGTATGCCGAGCGGCAGCTTCGAGTTCGGCGGCGGCTTTCCTTCCTCGTCTTCAACCTGAGGTGCGGGCGGCGTTTCGGCAGTTACGCACGGCAAGGAGTATCTCGATGCGCAGGCGCAGAAGCTGAAGGAAGAGTTGATGTGAAATGCGAGCAAGAGCGGTATAGCGAACCCGAAAGCTTTGCAGAAGGTGCTGAAGAAGGACGGGAAGTACGTGGAATGTAGGACGGAGACGGGCCGAAAGTACTACTGGGACAAAAAGGCGCAGAAGAGCTACTGGTTCAAGCCGGGGTCGGACGAGGATCGGCTGTCGAAAATCATGAACAAGGATATCGACGGGCCGCCGGGGGCTAACATAGTTGTATTGCAGGTACCTCAAGACTGGCAGGAGATGAACATCTACCGGCACTTTTCTCCCTTCGGAGAACTTTTATCGTTGAGAATGTGAAGAGACATGTTCACGCAGCGGTCGAAGTTCTACGCGAACCTGAGTTACAGCAATGTGGGCGAAGCTGCTGTCGCCATTAATGCGATGAACCAGTTTCACGTCGGCGGTGAGTTTTTGAGTTGCAGTTGATTGGTTGATTATTTGGATTGTGTTCATGATCAAGTACCCTTCTATTCGTATTGAATCGCTTACTTTTCGTCCAAGCCGACGTACGCAGCCAGTACAATGTAACCTTGATAATCTTGCTCACATCCACGCTAAAGATTTTTTTCTTTTCATCACTCACATTTTCACTCAGGCAACATCCTCACGGTGGCGGTTAAGAGCGGGGAGAGAGAAGCGTTCCAGTCCCACGTTGGCAACCTGGAGTTCCACGTGCCCAAGGACATGAAGCGAGGCGTCGCCAACAAGAACAACGCGAATAACTTTAGGGGAGAGATGAAGCCCGGCGGGGCGAGGGCGGCGCCGTACTAATCGAATTGCATGTGCATGCACTACTCTGAGTTCTACTTTTCTGCAATACTGGTTACAGTGTACAAAACGTGTGTGTGCATAGGAGTGTGAACTTGAACGACGGACTTGCTTGGGGCTGAAATAGACTACTGAATTCGATTGGATCATTGACCTAGTCGCAAATGTTCGTCGTCACTGGGAAACTACACAAGGTTCGTCTGTTACTGTTGAAGAAGAGGCGCGCGTTTCAATCTGATAGCGATCTGCTTGTTGCACCGTAACGTAGGGGAGACACAGACAGAGTACAGTAAAAGAATTCATCATAGAACTAGGTAAAACACTCCAAAGTAGAGTAGATAGGATAGTAGAGAAAAGACAAGTCATAAACCATGGGCCTGTTCAGCAAGAGCAAGAACACGAGTCCGAAGGACCCGAAGAAGGGCAAGAAAAGCAAGAAGGGCGATGCCGCATAGCCCGGCGACGGGAAGGCGCCGATGCCTGGTAAAATCCACTACACATTCTTTGAAACTTACTCAGAAACTTTTTCCAAAATTTTCATGTTGAAATTGTTCGCTAAATTTCCTCAGGCTTCGGACCGGGCGACTACGACCCGAATTCGCAGTCGCATATGGGCCAGCCGCCGCAGATGGGTGGTCAGGATCAGCAGCAGCAGAACAGCCAGGCCTCCGCGATTGCGCCGAACGAGGTTGTCTACGTGCCGCACACGAACCCGGACGGGACGGTAAGAATTTGAGTTGATTGATTGATTATTTGGATTCAATTTTCAGTCATGAGTTCAGAAAAGCGGTAGTTCACCCACGTGCTTTTGGCTTCTCCTTAGTCATGCAGATTGTGATGGTTCCGCACTTCTATGTATAGGTACTTTGACCTTTGGCTTTGTCCACTCTTTAACATTTTTTAAAAAATTTGACAAGGTCGTCTACGTGCCGATGCCGGCGGCGGACGCGCCGGGCGGCAACAACGCAAACAACCGGGGCTCTGCGTGAAGCGCGTGGGACGGCACCAATAGCGGCAATTTCAACAGCGGCAACTTCAACGCCGGACCCGGGCCGCAGTCGAAAGGCGGCAGCAAGGAGAGCGCGAATTGAGGGCCTCCGCAGGGCGGTGAAACGCCGAAGTCGAAGGAGGACGAGGACTTCGAAAAAGCTTTGTGATGAAGCCTGCAGCAGGGCCCGGACCAACCTACGAGGGAGCAGAGGCGGACTGCGAGCCTGATCAAGTTCGAGAAGGCGAAGAAGTAAAGTCTGTGAAGGACCCGGACGCAGGAGGACTGAGAGTTCGCGCGCAAGCTGCAGGAGCGAGGCACGCTTCAGCCGGACAACGGGGGCAATTCTTGAGCGGGCGGTGGCGGAAAAAGCAACCTTTCTCAGAGCAAGCCGGTGAAGAAGCAGATGCCACCTCGGTCTCAAACGGAAGAGGATATTGCTCGGTGAATGGCAATGTCGGAGGGCAAGGACCCCGAATAGGCGGTTGCTAAGTTAAGAGGGGGTGCAGGTGGAGCTGGAGGGTCAACGTTTGGTGGCGACGCGTTCCCGCCGACGAACCCGCCGAATAATGGGCAACCGACTGGAACTGTTCGCAACACTTTTGTTGCGCCCAACACAACTGGGATGCGGCAATCAGAAGCGGATTTCACGGTCGCGATTGCGATGAGCGAGCACGATGAGTGACTTGAGAAACAGCGTGCTGCGGGATTGGCCCCCGCGCCTTCGCCCAATGCGCCCCCTGGCGCTGGCACGCAGGCGCAGACGCAGCAGCGGAACACGTTCGTGCCGCCGCGGACGACGGGGATGCGCCAGAGCGAGTGAGACATGGCATACGCGGTCGCGCTGAGCGAGCACATGGAGAAGCAGGAACGGGCGGCGTGAGAGAAACATCCGACGCAGTCCACGTCTTACCAAGCGTTCCAGTGAAAGCAGCGATGAAGCCAGCAGACAGCGCAGTTCGGCACGGGTAGCGAGGCGAACGCGAACCGGGACGCGGGCGTCCATTCGAGGAATACAGTGTCTGATTTCGGCGGAGATCCCTTCGGCAACAACGCGTTTTTCGACGAATATCCCACCGATGACGACATCGACGCGATCATATGAAAAGAACCCAACACGAACGAAGATTGAAAGATGGAGTGCGTCTCGTGAATTTCGATGATCGAGCAGCAGGTAAATTGATGTGTTGAGCGGGGGGACTTCTGACGGGTCGAGATCCTGTCCAACAGAAGCGAGAGATTGAACTGAGCGATGAACGGACTACCTATTCCTCCTAGGCCGTCTCCTCCCTCGGTCGGCGACGCCTTCGGAACGAGCATGGCGGCGCAGACGAAGAAGAAGCTTTCGGGTAGGAGTAGCAGCGGCAGAAGCAGTTTGAAGAAGGGGAAACGCGGCTCCGGTAAAGCAACCAGCTCTGTGCAGTTCGATGATTTTCCTGACACAAAGGTTTTCAGTTGAGACAAGTCGAGTCCGGACACGCCAATGTTCGGATGAGCGAGCCCGCTAGGCGGCGCGCCCCCGGACGCGTGAGGGCAGCCGGACTGAATTCCGCCTAAAGAAGCCAAACTCGACTATGATTTTTGGCAGGCGCAGAACCAGCAGCTGACCGAGTTATGATGACTTATCAACCAGTCCATCAAAACTGAGAAGCAACTCGTTTCGGAGAAAGCTGTGTTCGGAAATGCCGACCCGAAGGTGCAGCAGAGGGAAGCGGCCCTCGCGAGGGATAAGAGGATTATCTCGACGTGATTAGACGAGATGGAAGTGCTGTTCAACGCTCAAACATCAGGTGGCATGGTCCTGTCCACGAGTAACCCGATGTTGCGTACGACGCTGGGGGGCTTGGCGGGTAGCACACTGGCGATCGGCACGTTGGCGACGTTTAAGGGCGTGGAAGCTCAGGATCAAGGTTAGTAAAGACATTTGGACTTGCCGGGGTTTTTTCCTGATATACGTTGGACCCCTCCCACGTATTTCGAATTTGTGCACGCTGCGCATGAAAATCTTTCGGTTCTTCGAATGAAAATGCTCAACTTGTCTTGTAGGCTGGTGCCACCGATTTTATTAGGCTCAATTATTTGAGCTATACCCGGTCTGCTGAAATGGCTTGAAGTGGTACTTGCGAACGTCTAAAGACGTTAATAAATGCTCGGTCTGTCATATGTTCAAACCTTTATTTCAGACTAAGCGGATTTCGTGCTGCACTCACTTAAATGAAACTTCCTTATCCGTGTGGAGCTATCATGCAATAGAACACAATAGAATTGTTAAAATTTTTAGCCCTGAATGCGGAGTTACCATGCCGGCAGCAGAGGCGTTCCGGTGAGGTGGAATTAGAGAGTCAACAGTAATTTTGAACGTGGTCCAAATTTACACGACAAGCATAGGCGAATTGCATGCACAATATGCACAAATCTCTAACACGTTGGAGGGGTCCCAAGCATATAGCTGAAAACCCCCGGGAAGTCCAAAAGTCTTTACTAATCAAGGTTGAAAACTCCCGACCATACCGGAGGGCGGTGAGCCGGCGCCGTCCGCCCACCCCTCCTGGGCCGGAGGCAACTCCGCGCAGGGCCAAACTGGCTCGCAGCCCGGCGGCGCATCGGCTGCGGGTGGTGCGAGCGCACGAGACCGGGCACCGTCTGTTCGAGACACCTTCATTGCCCCTGACACATCCGGGATGCGGCCAAGTGCGTGAGACGTGGCATTCGCCCAAGCCCTCCAAGATCACGGGGACAAAGTCGACTGAATGATCGCGCGGCGCCTCGAGGAAAACTCAAACTCCGCGCAGGGCTGAACTGCGGGTGCGAGTGGTGGTGCGGGTGCGAGTGCGCGGGATTCGGTGGCGCGGGACAGAGCTCCGAGCGTGAGAGACACTTTTATCGCCCCCGACACCTCGGGCATGCGGCCAAGTGCGTGAGACGTTTGATTCGCGCAGGCGCTACAGGACCACGGTGACAGGGTTGACTGAATGAATGAACGGCGTCTCCAGGAAGCCAAGATGACTGAAGGAAGTCACAGCGCTGCCCCCGTCCCGACGCCTCTCAGATGAAGCGAGGGCGGTCGTTCCTTCAAGTCCATGAAGAGCGATGACGAGCTCGCAGGGGCTGTGAACGAATCTGGTGGTGAAGACGGCATCGCGCCCGGGGACAGTGCTTCGCAAGTCATGCCGCTGAGCATCAGCGTCAAAGGCGGTTCAATGACTGTAGATCCGGATGGCAGCGGTGCGGCTTCTGGCACGCAAACTTCTGCGGCGTCGGAACTCTTTTCCAACATCGATTGAGAAAAGGGCAATCCTTATCTATCGACTGACGAGAAGTTCTCCCGCGAGCAGGCTATATTGAACCCAATCATCCTGCAGGCCTGACGGGGCATGAAGAAGCTATTCTTGAAGATGAGGAGTGAGCGCGTTGGGGCCAGTGCGACAATACACGCTTTGAACATCTCTGACCCGACGTTAGCGAAAGACGCAAACTACTTGAGGCAGCTAGTTTCTGAAGGGAGCGACATCATCCTGAAGCAGGAGGACAATATCAAGTGACTTTTCTTCCAAATGTCGTGAGTTAACTAGTTCTTCAAGCATGTGTTTATTTTTTTGGATTTGAAATTTTGATGGCTCCGGAAAAGTCTTGCCAAAATCCCGTGACTTTTGGTTTGGAAATGCCTTTAGCCATTCTGTGTTTCTGCCGGATCGGCCTGATCCCGTGGAGCTGGCATTTCCGTGTTTGTCTATTTTCTGTGTAAGAAGGGTATCAAAGCTCCGTGCTATCTTCTCCCAGGCATACAAATTCATGAAAACTCGCAGTAAACGAGGCGTTTTAAACGGGCAACTTAGCATATGATTGGCTACGCACCTAAGGTCTAATACGACTGTGAAACAATTTGCAGGTTCGGCACTTTGTAACGATTTCTAATTGCTCTGCATACCTGAGTGAGACATTGAAGCCTACTTCTGATACCCATCCAGAACAAACACGGAAAAAACACGCAAAAACACGGAAAGCACAAACACGAGAGAGTAGATATTTGAGGGGTGGTAGGCGGCATAAACACGCACTGAAGCTAGAATAATCAAGAGCCCAAGACCAGCGTACTTCTTCTGATCCATAAAAGTTTTTTTTGCAAAAAAATAAACACATGCTCGTCGAACATCCTAGGTCGTGAGTGATCAAGACGCAGATGGCGTGAATCGACTGAGCGAAGTGAAAGGCGATTCAGCTCGTCAATGAAAGAGATGTGGAGATCGCGACGCTGAAGGGGAAACTCGAAAGAGAAACCACGGCGAAAAACGAGTGGATCAACGACTACAACGCCTTGTCTGAAGATTATAAAGAACTTGGAAATAGATTCGACGCGAAGGACGCGCAGCTGTCAGATGTTCGCGACAGACTTTTTCGGGAGAAGGGGATCGTTAGCCAGCTGTGCACCGAATTGAGAGATTCGCATGAAATTTATGATACTCTTACCGAGCGGCTATGAGATTGAAGGCGGACTCAGAAAGGAGCTGAAGCTCAGTTGAGTGATATGCACTACATCCTGGACGCAACTGATGCGCTGGTCGACAAAAATGGTAGAGTGGTGATCGAGCAAAAGCTCAAAGAGTCGGAGAACGTGATCAAGGAGGGATGAGACGAGGAGCTGCTGAGAATGAGCGAGGAGAAGTACGCGCGGGCTGAGCGGACTGGGCAAAGTTGAGGGGATGGAGGAGATGACGAGCTGTTTGAGACCGCTTCCATCTCATCAAGAGAAAAGATGAGCAAGGAGAAGACTTTTCAAGAAAGAGTTGCGGAGCGGATCGAGGCGCGCATGACCGATACTGAGCAAGGTCTCGTTAAGTATTCGATCTGAGGTCGCGTCGACCAGATCAACCTCGTCCGCAACCTGCCCGACGTTGTGCTCCTCGCCAGCACGAACAGGCCGCTGCCCGGCATCAACCCGGACTCGCGGATCGTCAGAGAAAGCTGAGAAACGCTGGTTAACCAGAGCTTCCTCACCACGCTGCAGAAGTCGCGGATAGGCGATTGCTACCGGAACTTAAGCATTCTGCCACGGGGGCTGCTGTACGAGGACTCGAGCATTCAGCTGTACATGGCCTTCGAGAAAACCGAGGTGATCTTCACGGTGAAGAACGTGTCAAGTGAAACCATCTCGGACTTCTCGTTGGAGCTGATCGGCGCCGACTCGAGCATCAATGCGCTGAGCGTGTTCAAGAACAACGCGCTGCTGAGTCGGAACCTGGACACTCGTTGAGCTTCCTGAATCGCGAGCGGCGGCGCGAACAGAGGATTTGTGCGAACCGTGATGCCGATCAGCGCGCTGGAGTGAAGGTACAAGACCGAGTTCTTGGGTTACCCCGGCACGTGAGACCAGCTTTGAGATTGCACCGTGAAGATTCCGCTGAGCAAGCCGACGCAGGTGTACGAGGGCGTTCCTGTTGTGAAGTTTTGATATTCAACTGGTGACAATCAAAGATTTGACGTCGCCATGAGAATACCATTGCCTTGAGTGCGCTTCAACAGTCTTCCTCAAAGACTGCAGCCGCACATCTTCTACCGGCGGTGGGGCCTTTGAGAATTCGCGGAGAACGAGTGCTGTTTCGTCGGTAAGTGAAGAAGCCAGTTCATCTCAAAGGACTGAAATGGTGAAGATGATGGAGCAGGCTTCCTGTTCTTCCTGAAGTGCTGCGAACTTGGTGGGGCGCTGGCTGCGATCACGACGAAGAATATTGATTTTGCCGACAGCAGTGGTGCGGTCGTGAACGTTCTCAGCAAAAGTTCTGGCGAGGCGAACAAGGCCAGTCTGTACGCGCCGAACCCGGACTGCGTTTTGTTAACGGGAGTGTACCCGCGGTGATCCAACTTCCCGGAGATCCTCGTCAAGTGAGAGTTGGTGAAGGCAGAGCGTGGCGGCGCGGACTCCTGAATGAGTGAAGCCTGGGACACTTCGCCGGGATACACGGCGACTCGCTATGGAAACAAAAACGTCGCGGAAATTCGGAAAAAGACGTACAACGGGAGGTGACACACAAGTGTTAGGGTTACAGTGAGAACATCGAGCTACTGAGTCTCTCGGGCGTACATGGGCGTTTTAGTCGACGTGCTTTGTGAGCCGATCGCGAACAAGGAGGAGGAGACCGTGCTTTTTAAGCCGTACGAACGCGACGCATGAATGCCCAGCGACCCCTACGCTCCGCCTGTGTATGGGTGAGAGGCGTACAGCCACAACGAGTCCGTCAAAAGGATTTGAGATCAGGGTCCTCGACTTGCTTTGAGTGAAGGCGAAGGCTACTACGCGTGAGGCGGCAGCAACGCGGTGCAGACGACGAAGTCTCTGAACGACCCGAGTGGGGCTTGGGCAGCTTGAAGGTGAGCTCAGGAGGCGAAACTGGCTGGGCAGGAGAAGGGATTCAAGCGGTCGGCTGGTGCGCTGCACAACGTCTCGTCACTCACTGCTGTGAATCTGTCGGACGTGTACAAGCAGGAAGTTTTGGCTAGGACGCTGGAGGGCAGTATTCTACTGAACGACAACGACAGGTTTATCGACGGTGCATGAAATTGAAAGCTGCGCGACATGCTCGACACCGGCAGCGCTGCAGTCAGCTCCAGCAAGACGCCGAACTTAGACTCGATCTTACAAGCTGTGTCAACTTATTGAGGAGAACGGGGCGCGCAGGTCGCGATCGGCGACAGGAGTGGCGTGATTCGCGGACGCGAACGGGGAAGCTTGCAAAGGGGCCTCGACATGTCCACTGTTCCTGACCCCGAGGAGAGAGAGCTGGAGGCGCGCGGGGAGGAGATGCATGGGGAGTACTTGAAGCGGGCGGAGGAGAAAAAGATCGACCTGCTCGAAAAGATCAAGCGACGCCATCAGGGCTATGTCGTCGACACGCTCCTCGCCAAACCCAACGACGTGTGACAAGGATCGCGCATCCCGAAGACGACGCCGGCTGGTAGCAGCCTGCCGGTGTATGACGTGGGGCAGATGCCGCTGTCGACTAAGTCGATCAACAACAACCCCAGCGTGAGCCACGTCAAAATGGACCTGGCACGCTAAGCGCGAACGCGCTATGTACGATAAGTTTTTGGAGTGGTAGACTAGAGTTGTTCATTGTACACGTGGTGAGCTGGAGATGAGATTTATCGAATGAACGTTGTACCTTCACTTTGTTGCTCGCGTTTGATTTCACGGGAACCTTGCTCTCAATTCCAATTCAACATGTACATGAGGTGTTCGTGGTGTTCGTAGAAACGTCGGGAAGAGGTGGACAGCCAAGCGCACGTGCTTACAGTCACTTTCTTCACATCTAATTAGTGGTGGGCGGGAGTAGAGTAGTTGTTCCAATTTTGAATATAGAGTAGTGAACGTAAAATAACCGTTTAAGAGTTTTTAGAGTTAGTACCGACCGTAGTCAGGTAGTGTATACTGTTTGGATCATAGTCATAAAGTAAATCATAATAATGCCTGCTGCGTCGAAGCCGAAGGCCAAGGCGACTCCAGCCGTCGCCAAGTCGGCGATGGGCAAAGCCAAGGCCGCTAAGCCCGAAAAAGCTATGGGAAAAGCTAAGGTGGAGAAGGCAGACGACAAGGTCACCAACTGAACTTCTAAGTCGAAAACTTGAAAGAGCGTGTCCGCGTCGAAGTCCAAGCCGTCAAACACGTCGTCGAAAGCAGGTGGGGGATCATCTTCGAGTTCCTCGAGTTCTTCCGTTGCCGCCTCGAAGTCGAAGTCCGGTGCGTCGAAGACCAAGTGAATGAAGATGGAGACTGTGAAGGAAGAGAGTGAGGAGGATGAGGATGACGACGAAGACGTCGACGACGAGGAGGAAGAAGATGAGGATGACGACGACGAAGATGACGAAGACGAAGACGAAGGTGAGGAGGAAGACGAGGACGAGGACGTTGACATCGACGACGAGGAGGATGAGGTTGAAGCTGAAGATTTTGATGCGATCAAGAAGGAGGAGCTTGAGCTCGATCCGAAGGTTTTGACGTGATGAGAGAAGAAGACTGCTGAAAAATACCACGAAATCCAGTCTGACCTCGAGCATGAAATTATTAGGTGCGAACTGTTCGAGAAGGACTCTAAATTACCCGAGTCGTTCGCTGACGCGGTGATGGGCAGAGACGGCGCGAAGTTCAAGCTGGAGAGTGACAAGGCGAAGAAGCTGTTCGAGAAGTGGAGCAGCGGTGTGAGCAAATTAAGAGAACTGAGCTGGACCACCGCGCCTTATTCTGACGGAGCGTCTTCTATGGATTACCTGACAGAAAAAAAGCTCGACACGCGCGGGTACGTCGGGGATAGCGAGGAGTGAAAGACGATTAGGGAGAAAGATTGTGGGGAATCGAAGTTGTCGCTCGAGCAATGAAGGTTGAAGCGGTTCGCGAAGGCGGTGTTTCCGGTTTACAAGAAGCTGGTGACGCGGGCGAGTGGGACGAAGTTCGACTTCGACTTCAAACTGGACAACGATAATGATGATTTGAAAAATTTGAACGAAGATGATTTGAAGGAGCACCTGTTCAGCAAGCCGAAGCCGGGTGAGAAGCCGACCTGGGAGCAGAAGATTGTGAAGAGCAAGCTCGAGGCGCATTTGACCGGCCTCTTCAAGCTGAACGTCAGCGGGCCTTTGGAGTCGATCTCGTCCTTCCTCCAGACCTGCAACGTGTGCTTCTACAGCGCTAAGGTTGCGGATCAGACCACCGACGATCTGCTGGCTGCGACCGTGGACACCCTCAAAAAAATTTACAGAGAAGTTCTGGCCCCGAGCATGTGCATGAAGAAGCGGGTGAACGCGAAAGGGGGTAACACGATAGGACTGGGCGACATCCTCCCGTCAGGGGACCACTGGACTGCGCCGGGCTTGACACCGCTGATGCTGCAGCCGTTACTGAAAGAAGCCAAGAAACTTTTCGCCGAGTGCCTGTATTATTTAAGTGAGTACGTGCAGCGCCACGCGGCTGGGGTGCCGGAGCAGCTGCTGCACCAGCTGCTGTCCTTGTGCGTGAGCGTCTTCTTCCTCACCGACTACGATAAAGGTGTCCTCGAGTGAGCTGAGGCCTTTCTAGTCGCGCTGATGGCGCGCCGCCTGGACATGCGCACGCACATTCTCACTGAAGTCGGAAATTCGTTGAGCCAGCTCCCAAGGAAAAAAATGGAGTGGAAGCGGCACCTGGTGCCGATCAAGGCGGACGGCGACGCAGTGCAAGGCAAGAACAAGACCAACGCCGTGAGCATCTGGGTTAGGCTGTTCCTGCACCTGCTGCAGACGTGTGCGAACCCTTTTCACTCGCTCGGCGAGCTGAAGGGCGCGAGCGGCGCGGCTGCTGGCGGTGGGAGCGATGACAGCATGGCTTGAGTTTTCGATGAATGAGATCCTGCGCGTGTTTATAGGGCTAAGGATCTGCTGGAAGCGAACTTCCTCGAGACGAAGACGTGGTGCGACCAGGTTGCGGGCAACATCCTGATCCGCGAGTTCCTTGTCAAAACCAATCACCGTAGCGAGAACAACTCGCAGTTCAAGTTCGTAGATCTTCTTGAAGAGCACATCGTTCCCGAGTTGCTGAACTGCGCTTATTCTCTGGAGTTTCCCGTCGCCCAGTTTCTTTTGGAACGCCTGATGACAATGCTCACTCACGTGTCCGCGGACAAGACGTACGAGTGAGCGACTAAGCAGCACGCTGTGACGTGCATCGGGCTGATCGTCAGAAGGTACCACGCGGACAAGGTCTGATTAAGGAATGTCTTCGGAGGAAACGATCCATATCATATGAAGGACCGGGTCGAGGCGTTCAGCGGCACCATCGTCGAGGAGGTGGCGAACAAGGTCGAGGCGAAGAAGGCGGGTGCAGCTGGAGTTGAAGGTGAAACTACGCATGCACCGGAAGACAGCGAGAGCGGGGACAAAACTTCGGAGTCGAAGCTGAAGGACGGCGCGAAAGACAGCGAGACGGCAGGCGATGTCGATGTGGAGATGTAGGATGCTGAGGCCGCACCCGAAGAGGATGAGGACCTCGACGAAATCGGCGCCGACTGGTGAAAGAAGGGCAAGAAGAAGGGCAAGTGAAAGGCGAAGGGCAAAGCCGCTGCGAAAGCTGCTAAGGGCAAGGCGGCGGCCAAGAAGCAGGCGAGCAAGGGCAGGAGTGAGAGCTATGATGCAGATGATCTGTTCAAACTGTCGCCGGAAGAAATTTGATTGCAGGCGCTGACGTCGCACAAAGATAGCAGGACCAAGAAAGATATGCACAAAGTTTACAAGGAGCTGACGAAAAGGTCTTCTCTCGCCCGTCTGAATCTAGAGGAAATGTTGGGCCTTGAGAAGCTGGACGCGGACGCGATGGAGGTGGACGGCGAGGAGGATGTGAAGAAGACCAAGAAGTCGAAGTGAAAGGCAAATGCCAAGGGTGCAAAGGGCAAGAAGGGGAAGAAGCAGGCGGACGACGACGACATGGACGACGACGGGTTCGTGTCGGCTGATGAGATTGATGATGATGATCTGGCTCTGGAAGAGAAGGATTCCGCGCGCGGCAGCAATGCTCCATACGAGAAGTCCGAGTACACGCAGTTGAACCAGCTGGCGTTCAAGGTGCTGAAGTCGCTGCTGTGCGGCTCGAAGAAGGCTTCTTACGATAACGTACCAAACGACGTCCTTCTCGAAAATCCAGACGTGGGTCACCTCCTGCTGCTGCTGCGCTACTACGCCGCGAGCGGCGACGAGTTCTCTCGTTCGATCAGGGTTCCGCCGCGCGCCCGCGGCGAGGACAAGCCTTCGTTTGCGCAGTGCGTGTTCGCGCCCGGTCACTTCGTCTACTGAAGATCTTTTCTCATCGCCTACCGCTTCCACAAGGCCGTGGCTTCCGATTATTTGAAGAGTCTGTTCGAGGCGCCGCTTGGGAATCCTACCACGGATGACATCCTGGGGAACCTGGGGAAGGCGGATGAGGAGCTCTAGAAGGAAAAACAGAAGCAGCTCGACGAGTGGGTCGAAAAGAAGAAGGCGGAGATCGACCACGCGTGGCTGAGTCTGAAGCTCCAGTTCTTCGCGGACCCGACCGAAAAGCTGACCGATGTGCACATGCTGGGTTTGAGCAAGACGCTGACCCTGGAGCAGCTGCACCGGCGGGTGCTGCTCTTCCTGCACTCGACCAAGGCTGACCGCGTCGTCGAGGGCGTGATCGCTTGAGCTTCAACTCCGCAGACCACTGTCAGGAAGTGAGGTTTGAAGGCGCTTAACCTGTTGTGCCAGGCGGACGCGCGGTTCCTGGGCGTGCACCAGGTGCAGGTGACGATTAATATGAGGCTGAAGGATGAATCTGCAAATGTTCGATCGGATTGATTAAGATTGTTGGACCACGTGATCAACTCGGGCGTGGTTGGCGAGGCGAAGGGCGAGTCTAAGGGCGAGGACTTCCCCGAAGAGTCTGAAGATTGAGACGAAGATCCGCTGGGCGAGGACGAGGACGGCTTAGGCGCGACTGAGCAGTTCCTCGACTCGAAGGCCCAGGCCGAGATCCTGGAGAAGTACTACAAGGCGGTGAAGGACAGGCTTGGCGACCGCAGCTTGATCGTTCGCATGGGCGCAGTTAAGATCTTGAAGGCTTTTATCTTGAGAATGCCGAACCACAGCGACGTCGCCGACATCCTCTACCAGATTTTGAGCAACAGCAAGGACGCGGATAAATTGAGGCGGAATGCCTACTCGGTCATCATCGACTTCTTCTTCAAAGGAAAAGAGACTGGAACCGGGAAGAGCAAGCACGCCGTGCGCCGCACCACCAACCTGACGAAGCTTTCTGCGCGCCAGCTCGCCTACGTGACTTTAGAGTGCGACAAGGTCGGTATCACGTTCCTGCGGAACGTGTTCGACGCGCTGGCGGCCGAAGAGTGATTGTCGATCAAGGAGCGCGACCTCTGACTGTGCGACTGGTGCGACTGCATCTTCGACAGCTTCATCGAGGACCTGAAGACAAGCGAGGAGGGCAAGGGTTTCGCTGCCGGCGGGGGGAGCTCTTCGTCTAGCAGCAGCAGCGCAGCGGTCTGAGAGTTTGGATACGACATCAACGAATGAGTTGAAAAAGATCTCAACGGGTACCTGACGCTGCTGCAAGCCTTCGCCGACACCTGCCCTTCGAGCCTGTTCAAGCACCTGAAGGGTTTGTCAAGATATTTGCACGAGAAAATGGCTGAGAACCTGAACGTGCGGATCTGCTACGTGTTGGTGAGTGTTCTGGACAACGGTGGCACCCGCATCCCCGCCAACTTCGCGCTGGACTGGGCAAGCATGCAGGAGAAGCTGCTGAAGATCAAGGCGAGTGGCGGCAAGGAGCTCTGCCGCGCGGCGATGGCCTGTCTTTGCGCGACCGTGAAGGTGAGCAAGGAGGGCTATTGAATGTTATTCCAGCAGATGGCGAAGCAGATTCCGATCTGCCTGC
>Ga0099797_100668_pt1 | contig 21169 bp, 10 predicted proteins | sample Uncmet_Sort48C_1_FD_89871 | JGI IMG/M metagenome (GOLD analysis project Ga0099797, IMG submission 89871) | Marine eukaryotic communities from CALCOFI LINE 67, Pacific Ocean - C012_Sort48C_1 | ecosystem: Environmental > Aquatic > Marine > Oceanic | place: Pacific Ocean: Monterey Bay | collected...
TTCCAGTTTCTGCCTGTTGGCTTCCGCCAGCAGCTTCTGCGCGGTGCTCGCCACGCTCCTTGCGGCCGGGTTGCTGGTCTGCACCTTTTGAAAGGATTTTTTTCTCTTCACTACCTAGTATGTACAAGAAAACTAGACATCTCTGAATTCGTTCCCAATCTTCGAAACTATAGTTCACAAAACATGCTATCATGAGTATAGTATACAAAAGGAACGCTGATATTAACTACGAAAGGAAATGCAGACCTCCGGGCTCTCGGGCAGCATGTTTTCGTTTTCTATGGATTCGTAGGCTTTCCAGACGTCCGCGTTATTCAACGTGGAAGAACTGCTGGAGGACGCTGCCGCCGCAGCGGAGGCTTTCTTTTTCGAGGTTTTCTTTTCGCCCGTCAGCTGCGCAAACAGGGCCGCATCAGAATTTTTAACCTTCACCTCCCTCTTCTTCTTCTCCTTTGGCTCCACGATCTCTACGTTCTTGCCGAATTTCAGTTGGTCCCACGGCTTCGGATTGCTGAGATCAATAGTCTTCTTGGGCCCCCCATCGGCTTGGGCTTCGTTTTCGTCGTTCTGCTTGTTGCGCGAATCTACGTAGTTCGCGTACACACCACCATACTGTCGTGTGCTGCCGGCGTCGAGCTCGACGCTGGTGATACCGGTGATGGAGGGATCGCTGCGCCGGCTTTTTTCGGGAATCGAGGCGGCCGCTTGCTCGAGAGCCTTTTGGCGCTCTTCGAGCCTTCTGCGCTCCCGGAACGAGGGCATGGCCACGCTGTTGACAGTGCCCGCGGGTCGCCGGACTTTGGCCGCGCCGGTGTCCGCGGAAATATGCCTATCCTCCTCCGGAGAGCTGTCCTGGGCGGAGTGGTTTTCTTCGCTCGAGGAGTTGGAATTCAGCGCGTTCCAGTCCCGTTTCTTTGTTGCGCCCCGTGACGTTCTTTGCTGCTCCTCTTCTTCGTCCTGGTCACTACTGTCACGTCTGCCGGATCGGTTGCGTCGCTTTTTTTTGTCTTTCTTCTTCTTCTTTTTCAGTTTGTTGAGTGGAGACTCACCACCACGATCGGCACTCTCCTCTCCTCCCCGGGCCCCCTTTCGGCGCTTGCTCGCACGGGCGGGCAGGTCTTCCTCCTCGGAGTCGTACGATAAATCCCCCGGCCGGTCATCATCGTCATGATTGAGTTTGTCGTCGCGGCTGGATTTCTTGCCCGCCTTGCGCAGCTTCTTGTCGCGCTTCTTTTCGTCGCGCTTGTCTCGTGATCTCTTTTTTTGAAGTTGCGAAGTCGCGCTGGACCTCCTGTTGGTCGATTTGCTCACGGAGCGGCTCGCCGAGCTAGCCCGCGAATTGTTGCGGTGGCTCCTGTTGGGCTGCAGCTTCGGGAACTTTTTGTCCGCTTCCTTCAGATGAACCTGCTTCGCGTCGTGCTTGGAGTACTTTTTTCGGTTGGCCCGCTCCGAGGAACGCTCACTCGAGGCACTCTTGGACCGGAGCACGGCGCATCGGGGCTCCCGTGACCGCTGCTGCGGGTCATCCGGATTCCGGCTCTGGTCTCGTGAATTGTTGTTGGAAGAAGCAGCCCTGAGCTTCGCAGCAGCCAGCCCCTTCGCCACGGCCTTGGAACGCGTGGCGGCCGCCTTGGAGCGCGCGGGGTTGATGGTGTACCTGCTGGTGGCATCTTCTTTCTGGCGGTTGTCCGGGAACGTCGAACTGGAGGAAGGTGGGGGCACCCGTTGCCTGCTGGAGCTGGCCGCGGTGTTCGCGGTGGGAGCAGCTGCCTTTGCGGGAGACGCAGAACTACTATTACTGGCGGAGAGCAAGGCTGCCGCCTTCTTCCGCTCCAACATGGCCGCCTTGCTGAAGTTCCCCTTGGCCAGCGCCTTGGAGCGCAGCGGGTTGACCGGCTTCGTAAGAAGTGCCGCTTTTTTCGTGGTAGTAGGTGCTTCAGGAATAGTGTCCTCCGGGGTGTCGAACGGGCTGGTTTTCTTGGTTTCGTCCCTCTTCGCCGGCGGCGGCTTCTTCCGGTTGGGACTCGAAGTCGTGCGAATCGAGTCGAGGCAGAGGCTGTTCTTCGCGGCGGGCCCCTTGGGCACCGCGCCGCGCGCCGCTTTGCTCCTGGAAAAAAGCCCGTTCGATGAAGAAGTAGCGCGTTGCGAGGAGTCGGCGGAACTACTTGTACTACTGCTATTCGTTGCGGGACTGCTGCTGGAGGAAGAAGACGACTTGCTAATGGTGGCAGAGGACTTCGTCACCGACGCAGCTTTTTTGGAAGTATCACCCCATCCGGAGCCGGCCGCCCCGGTACCAGACCCTCCCCAGGCGTCTAAAATTTTGGTTTTCGCGTCCATGTTCGGGGCCGCGCCAGACCAGCTCGGCAGGGGCGCATTCTTCCCGGAAGACCTTGCTAAATCTTCTTCTCCCGGAATACTAGCATCTCGCTCCCCCGCAACTTTTGGGGGCGGCAGCTTCTTTAGACCGAACGCCGTGGGAGTCCCGCCCGCACTGGTAGGCGTCTTCTGGACAGAACTGCTACTTGCCACAACATTCTGCGGCAACCCTTGCTGCTGTGCAGTACTGGCCGAAGAAGAAGAAGCGGGATTATTTTTCTCTGCCTTTTTTTTCTTCTTCTTCTTTTTCTGCGAGCCGTCCAAATTCAAATCTCCGTAAAAGTCCAAATCGAAGTCGCCGTCGTTTTCGGTATCTTCCTCGGTGTCCTCGGGCGACTGTTCTCCGGCCTTCTCCTTTTTTTCCTGCTCGAGCTTCTTTTGCGCTTCGGCGAGCCGGTTCACGCCCTTGCTATTCTCCGAAGAGTTGTTGGTCGTCGAATTGCGGCTCGCACCGAAATTCAGTAGGTCCACCGCCGGCTCCTCAGGTTCCACGTCCGCCGTGGCGGAAGCCTCGATGCCCCCTAAAATATTCGCCAAATGTTCAAAATTCTCGTTTGTGTTCGCTACTGGAGGAACTCCGCCGCTACTGGGAGTTCCCCCGCCACCAGGAGTTTGCTGCTGCTGCTGCTGCTGCGCACCGTTATTCGACGCCATGGCGGCCAGAATTTGCTGCAGTTGTAGGTTATTCGTATTATTTCCACCTGTAAGAGTATTGAGAGCTGAAGAGCTGCTGCTACTCGAAGAAGCAGCAAGCCCTAGTTCGCTCTGTTTTTGCCGTAATGCCAACGCTTGCATGAACTTCGCCATCATCGCCTCGCCGCTGTTTTTCTGATTGTTCGAAGGGGCCCGGCTGTTCAGCGCCTCCTCCACGTGCTTCGTGATTTGGTCCGGCGGAATACCCGCACTTAGCAGTGCGGTCCGGATGGTTTCCACTTCCTGCTTCTTCTTCTGTTCCTCGGCCTCCTGCCGCTTCAGCATCGCTTTCTGGAAGGACTCCATGGAGGTGTTCTGCATCTGCTGCTCGACCTTGTCCATTTCCTTCTTGAACGCTTGCGCTAATCGGGCCATGGCAACGCGGTTGTTCTGATTCGCCATCAACTGCGGCTTGTACTTGTTCACGATCTCTTCCTTCTTCTTTTTTCGGAGAGATTCCATCATCACCGTAAATTGCTGTTCGAGCTCCAGTTTTTTCCGTTCGCCCTCCTCCTTATCCTGCTGCTCCTTCTGTTTCTTCAGCATTTCCGCTTGCTGCAGCTCCTGCTGCTTCTTGAGCATTTCCTGCTCCATCAGTTTCTTGCGCAGGTTCTCGCCGACTTTCTCCCGCATCTCCCGCAAAAACTCCGGGTCCTGGCTATTCATTTGGGACCCGAAGGAACGATTCTGGGAATTTCCTTCAGCAGCGGTCCCGTGTTCCGCCATTTGATATTGTAATCTCTGCTGTTGCTGTGCCTGCTGTTGTGCAGTGTGCTGCTGGCCCCACTGCTGCGCGGCCTGCTCCACGCTGCTGACGAGCTCCTTGGTGTCCGGAACGTTGAACATGTCCGGTTCTCCAAGCCCGGCGAGCATGTCCAGGCCCGCTGAGTAGTTCTCCGCGCCGCCGGGCCCACCCTCGTTGGGACCCGCGGGCTGGCCGAACAGGTCGTTCTTGCGCTCCAAAGGGGCGTCCTCGTCCGACTCGACTGTGGCGTCCGACTGTTCCCCCCCATTGTTGTTGCCCTGTTTCTTTTTCTTGTTGGAAGAAGTCCCATTGTTGGGGCGACTCCCGCCACCTCTCCCGGAGGTGTCCGAGGCCGTGGTCGTCGTGGTGCCGGGCAGCTTCTGGGAATTCCAGCCGACGGTTTGTTTCCCCGTTGCATTGCGGGTCCCTGCGTGTAGGGGCGTACCGTCGATGTCGTCGTCCGGTTCTCCCGCATTCATGGGTATGTTCAACGACTGCTGCTGCGCCTTGTCCTCCTGCGTCTTATTATTACCAGCGTTCCAGGCCGAGAAGAGCGGAGTCGCGTTGGCGCCGGAAGCTCGCGGGCCGGCGACCGGCAACTTCTTCGACTTATTGCGACCACTTACCGGCAGTCCACAGGCCAGTTTTGCGACCGCGTCCTTGTCAGCTCCGGACGCCTCCGACTGACTCCAGGACTCCTTGCTGACAGTAGCTCCTTGCGCCGAATTCTCTCCCCAAGCATTAGTAGTGCCCGCGGAGTCCGCCCCCCAATTGTTCTGGGCGGTACCGCTCGCCCAATCCCCTTGCTGTGCCGTCCAGTCGCCGCTTGCTGCAGCCGTCCAATCGCTCGACCCGGCCTGCGCGTTCCAGTCGTTCGCAGAGCCCTCCTTCCAATCGGCGCTTGCCGCGGTCCCCGGTGCAGCCGCAATCCACGCGTTGGTTGCGTCCCCAGTTGTTGCCGTTCCCCAGTCGTTACTGCCACCGGCGGCGCCGCCACTGGTTCCCCACTCGCTGTCGCCGCTGGCCCACTGCCCGGCCTGCTGCTGGCCCTGTTGCTGACTCTGCTGCTGGCTGCCCCAACGGCGGTCGCTTTTCACGGCGCTGTCGTCCGCCTGCTCGACGGGAGCGACCTTTGGGATCGTTTTCAGCGGATTCCGGGCCGAGCCGGTACTTTTGGCGGTGTTCGAGTCGCGCGGCGAGCTGCTGTCCTGAGGCGAGTTACGCCCCGATTTGGGGAACGCGGTGTCCTGTAGTCCCGGTTTTCCCTGGCGCTTCAGCCGCTCCTCTTCCATTCTCCGGCGAAAGTCGTCCGGGCCATTATTTGGGCCATTGTTGTTCGCATTATCAAGATTGCCCCGGAGTCGGCTGAACGGGTTTCCCTTCGTGCCCTCAAACCCTTGGGGCGCCCGAAACCCTTGGGGGCCGCCTCCTTGCGAGGAGTCGGGCGCCTGCTGCGGTGTGGTGGCGCGCGCGGGCGTGCCCGCGTTCGCGCTCTGTGCCCGACGTTCGGCGAGGCGGTTCATGAGGTCCACGTTGCGCTCTTTCCCACCGCGGTAGACCAAAGTTCCGTCGCGAGACCGGTAGAGCGGCTGGGCCCCCTTGCGTGCGTCCGCCGCCCCCTGCGAAGGCTCGTTGTTATTATCCTGCGAAGCCTCCATGTGATTGTTGTGGCCATCGATTTCGGACCAGCCCCCGCCGTCGGAGGAAGCACGGCGGCCGCCACCATCACTTTTTCCCAGCGTCACTTGGCCCTTCGCCAGCGCGAGTCCCTTGGCGAAGGCGGCTTCCTGCTTGGAGCTGTGATTACCGGCGGCGCTGTACATGGGCTCTTCGTTTCCGGCAGCGTTTTGCTGCCCCTGCCCCGGGCGCTGATCGAACAGGCTGCGTCGGGGCGGTTCGGCGTTCTGCTGCTCCGCATGAATACCGCTAGTGCTGCTGCTGCTGGCACCTCCTCCGGCTCCTTTTGGGGCCGCACCGGAGGGACCCTTCTGCTGGTCCGTGGAGCCCCCTTTTTGCGGCACCAGGCCCTTCGCGCCTGCCGGCGTCATGGCCGCTGGGTACGCGCTCTCCGGGAACGGCCCCTTGCCCGGGCCCTTACCAGCAGCGCCGAAAGGATCCTTACCGGGCAGAAAAGGATCCTTCCCGCCTTTGAGCAGCATTTCCGGATGGCCCTTGTGCGGGGGCCACTGCGGTGGCATTCCGGGCGGTCCCCCCTGCGGTGGCATGCCGGGCGGGCCCTGCGGTGGCATACCGGGAGGTCCCTGCGGTGGCATCCCAGGGGGGCCCTGAGGAGGCATACCAGGATGCATCGGATGCTGCGGGAAAGGATGGGCACCCGCGGGCGCGCCGCCGGGAGCTCCGGGATGCATTCCAGGTGGCTGCATCGGCATTTGCGGACTTCCCCCGAACGGATGCGGCTGCCCGGGTTGCTGCATCATGGGATGCTGCTGTTGTCCCGCTTGCTGCATCTGCATATGTTGTTGCATTTGCATTTGCTGCTGCCCAGCCATCATTCCCGGTTGCTGCTGCATCTGCATCTGCGGCATAGTACCCGGTTGTTGGCCGTTTTGCATCGCCGCAGCAGGATCTGCACCGCCAGCGCCCGCAGCCATCGCTGCCTGCTGTTGTTGGAACGCCATTTGCTGTTGCTGAGCTGCCTGCTGCTGCGCGTCCGAACCGCCGGTCTGTTGCAGCTGCGGGCTCCCATTCAGCGGCTGCATCTGCTGCTGCGCGTTATTGTTAGCCGGATCGGTCGTCCCCGGATTAGCCATTTGCTGCTGCTGCTGCTGAAGCATTTGCTGCTGGTTGTTGGGATCATTTCCGACCATTTGGTGTTGCTGCATAGACGCTGCGGACATTTGCTGTTGCTGCTGCAGGCACATCTGCTGCATCTGTTGCATCTGCTGCTGTTGCGCGAGCTGGGTAAGATACATCTGCTGCTGCGCGGGGGTGTAGCCTAGTTGGGTCATTTGCGCCACGGCCAGCTGCTGCTGCGCGGCCATCTGTTGTTGTTGCTGCTGCTGCTGCAAATTCTGCATGTACTGCTGCATCTGCGCGGTCGCTTGCATCTATTTTTTTGTACATAATAGATATGGCCGATAGTGTCATCCGACCTCCGTCTAGTACTAGTCTATGATATAGTTGACTTGGTATTATACAGATAATGAGAGACACACTGAATGCAGCTATACGACGCCGAAAAACAAACTAAGGAAAGAAATAGGCAAATCAGGAGAATAATGTACGTTTTGGAACTGCGCCATGGAGGTCTGCTGCGTATCTGCGCTACCCATTACTGCCGGCTGCGTCGCACCACTATTACTTGTGACACCCGTCGCGCCGCCGTCAGTACCGCCAGTAGTATTCGCGGTCACAGCACCGTTCAAGCCACTAGGAGGTGGAGGGGGTGCATTGGCGGCTGCGGCGTTCGCCGCATCCCGGTTAGGATCCTGCGGCGGCGGAGGTCCCGGCGGGGGCGCATCACCTGGCATTGAAGGTATTAATCAAACATTCTTCGCCTCCACAATACATACTCAAGCGTTGTAACTGTTGACACATATGCGTTCCAGAACTAAGATACAATGTGCACCCAGTACTAAGAAGCCTACCTGAGCTAGCGGGGTCAGGCGGTGGAGGCGGCTGATTCAACTGGTGTTCCCCCGCACTGGCAAGGACCCGGCTCGAGTTCATCTGGAACTTTACCTAATATTGAATTTTCACTGAGAGAGTGAACCAACTTTATTCGAAGTTTTTCCCCTCAAGATTTATATCACTTTTCCGTCAGATTATTATAGCTTCACTCATCCCAGTTAGTTGAGTATATCTAAGTTTGTAAAAAAAGGACCCCAATCCGTTGCGTCCCTGGGTTGGTGTCTTCAACCTCATACACGGTGCCAATTGGGTTTTGCTGGATCTGCCCCAATCGCTGGACCCTTGATAGTTTATATTATAGTTTGCGCGGTTAGGATCGACCAATTAGTTTTTGGGTCGGTCGTGCGACCTCTCAATATACATACGGTGCTGATGGATTTCTCACGAGAAAAAAAAGGGCGCTCCTCATAATAAAGCATGCAGCTTAAGACCATTATTCCTTCCGGTTTGATATTTTATATTATTGTGCAAAATCTATAGAAGAAGACCCTGATGAGTTGCTTGAGGTCGCGGAGGACGGCGGAGGGGGCGGCTGCCCAGCGGCTGCTGCGCCTGTTTTATATCATATTCGAGTTTTCACCAGTCGCATTGGTTTTCGAACAAATATCTCGGGCTGCATATTACGATAGCTAAGAACAAGATGGCTAAAAATAATGATCTTTAGTTATTAAGAACCCAATAAATTGGGGAAATCAAGAGTCCAAACCAAATTTTAATTTAGACTATGATGAAGGCCGTGTATACTGGAAAGCCCCTAACCTAATTAGTTTTAGCAGGGGGCGGGGGAATACTTGCACAAACTTCCAACCTGGGAGTCCCGGCCCTGGTCATAAAAAAATCGTACCGTTCGCCTGCCCAGGACCTGCGTCTGGCGGTGCCGGCGGCGCCATGTTGCTCTGCTGCGGCTGCATAGTTTTTTAGTAGTACTGCAATTGCTCAACGAACTTGCATAAAAGTCCTCCGGACGACACCGGTAACTTTGACTTTGAGTCAGCTATGCATGACCGATTCCTGTTTTCAGTACTTACTTCACAACTCAGTACCGCTGCAACTCAAAATATACACAGAGTAGTGGTCTATTATAAATCTCTCTAGCAATAGTCCTCAGTAGCGAGAGGGCAGCTATTTTACGATAGATACACAACAGGACTATTCGGGCTTTTTTGGATTTTAATGGAAGTGGGGATCGAATATAGAATTTAGAGCACAAGTCAAATGTTATTTTTTAATGCGCACACTATACACTGGGCGAGATGTCTAATATTAGCAAGAAATCATTACACCGTTGCTCTGTGCTTGTGTGAGTTTCTTGTGTTAATAATGTTGCACGCTGAGTTGCGTGAAAAAATGCGTGGGCGGAGGAGTTCTTTAGATAATAAAAGATGGTGATTTCCGAGTGATTAACACAACACAATGCATGAAAACAAGGATGAAAACGGATCGACACACGAAAAGAAATATACACACTCACATGTCGAAAAGAGGACGGTTTCTGCGGATTCTTCACCTCAGACACCTGTGAAACAAGCGAAAACGAAACGACAATATTACAACAATTTTGTCTGATGGGGAGCCTATTCAGGCAGCACGAACAATATGAAAGAGGACACAGCATGCCGAGGGACCCACGGCTATTACCCGTCTGTATGATATCGTATTACTTAATACTTCATTCATATAATAAACTCATGATGTGTACAAGAAAAAAATTGGGTCCCGGGGGTTGGCACAAAAAATTGAATTGGCGTCGAAATTAAGATTCTCTGTGGAATACTTTCTGTGATTTCAAGAACCACAGCATACTATTACACAACGACGCGACTCAGAGAATATTGTCAATAATGAAATATGCGTTCTTGTGACGATCATAGCAATTGATAAACCAATATTGTAGAAGACTCGAATTCATTTCGTTTATACAGTTTTTCGGAAAAAATTGACCAATCTATCAGCGAGATATGTTCATCTTTATTAGGTATACAGAAATGTAAATACAGAATTTATATGTCCCGGGTGCCAAATGAATTCAATTTGCGCACTACTCTACTCAACAAATTACTTGATATAGATTAGTAAAATTGGACGAAGCTCCGCAGCCTCTCAAATCACGTCGTCCGCGCCTCTCAGATCACAACGTGTGTGACTTTTTGGTATCCCAATAATAAAACCACTTCATATAATCCCCACTATTTTACTCAGTAGTTTCCTACAAATGATGATTTGCAGCAACTGCCTTCATTACTTCGACGGTATTATTCATCATCTACAGTACTCGGAAGTCACGGTAAGCTCGTCTATTTAGAGGATTCTTCCATCTTCTATTTAGACGGTAGGCCCGTGTACTCGGGGTTCATCAAGCGATCGCCCTTGTCATGAGCAGCCCACAGCGCGGCGGTGTGCAGCTCCTCTTCGCCGTAAGACAGGCCAGCCCCCGTCACTGGATCGGTCCTCCGGTTTCGGTGATCTTGATTTTTTGATAAGGTTTTTTTCGTCAATATTTGGATACGCTTTGTATTACTTACGGCGTATTATGTACAGTGTAAGTTGCGCAAAGTGCCGAGAAACGCACCTTTCTGCAAAAAGACCGCTCGGCTATATCTCTGTTCGAATCAGGGACTGTGAGGACTGGTTAGGGAACTCCCGGAGTCTGACCGCTCTAAACTGCTGGCAGCTTTTATCGGATCAGACCCGCAGGCGGCACAGCTGCCAAGGCTCTCTCGCGTTCTCTTCGGGACCGTCTACTCGTAGACTTCTGCAGAAGACTCGTCTTCGCATGCCCAGAACTGCGTAACCCGTACTGTGTGCACATCGGGGTTGTTCAACCCAGCTCCCGCCGGCCATACAGCCCAGGGTGAGATGTTAGGTAGCCGTGAGCTCATCACGCGGTGAATGTATAGAGAGGCAACTTTCTCCTATATCCGAGATTTGCTACACGAATTGAGCTCACCGATTTTATGGAAAACGCGCGTGGTCTTTTTTCTTCCTATTTTTCGATCCTTTTTTTCTTCACATATCTGCAATCCTAACTACTAGATTATTCATCTTCCGTCCATCTGAAGACTACCCTATGCAAGATTGATTTAGATCATGCAAATTGTCAAATACTGTATATGAACGTACAATGTAAAAGGAAGCTACTGTGGCTCGCGAGCGCCTTGGCTCGACTTTCGTTCCACTGCTTGTTGGTCTTCGTGAACAGCCTATCCTGCGAATCCATGAAGCGCCACGGGTGCACGATTGGATTCGCGTCCTTCCGCTGGAAGTCGGGTGAAATGTCCTTCGACCGCGGCTGTGTACCTGACTGAGTGTTTATTTAACACATATTTGATAATTGGGGAAAGGTTCAAGGGTTTTTTTTTGAGTCTGTAATAGATAATATGTCCTTTGACAAATAGCAGATGATGCTGATGCAGAGACAATTCACTAAGATCGGCAAATTGAAGCCAAAAAAATCGTGTTGAACAATCAGTATACCTGAGAACGGTAAATTGTAGAGCTCCATGTCTTCCTGAAAGCCCTTGCCGAGCGCGTCGTTTTCTCTCCGCTCCTTCTGCAGACTCTTTGACCGTCGGTGCCTTTGGAGTTTCAACTGAAGCGGTTCATATTAGCAAGAGGCACTCTGGCTGATAACAAATAATTTGCGATGACACTGCAGATAACGACTCACGCATGGCTAGGTACAATATGCGGCAATGATATGGAGACCAAGTCGCCTGCGCCTTTTCCTCCTTCGCACGGATCCTCGCCTGCTGCAGCTTGTAGATTTCGCTGTTCGGTCTGGTGGGCCCGTCTATGCCGGTAATGCCCTGACTATGCCGGTTCTTACACGCGTTCTGTGTTTTTGAAATTGGAACATTCATGGTAGACGCTCTGAATACAGAGCCTGATTCAGTTGCATTGATGACAATACAGTGCATTATCCAACGTCATGCAGCGAAAAAGTTCCCCGACCGGGACTCGAACCCGGGCCTCACGGGTGAGAGCCGTGTATCCTAACCAGCTAGACTATCGGGGATGTGTTGACTGTGGCACGCGCAAATCTCTATCAGATGTATATTATTTTGTACCCGTCTCTTGGTCGCTTCAAAGTTGTACATCCGGTTGTTCCGCCACTCATTTATGCCGTTCTTGAGCGTCCTGTGCTCCGCTAGCCTGCAAATATTCAATTTAAATGCAATTTTGAACGAATACGGGATCCGATCATTATCTCCAGAAAACAACGTGCTGACTTAGACATCGACATCTACACCAGTACGACGTTAGAAAAACACATTCGCGAATATTGTAGCTCTAAAGCGAATCTCATCCACAAAAATTGCATACATGCCACGAATATGAACCTTTCTGAAGGCAGCATCAGATGCTGCGTCTTGAAGAGATCCAGGTGCTGTTCGCTCACCGATCGCGGCTCCTTCAGCTGATAACAGCCCTCCGTCTTGCTGCCCTTCCACCCGTCATACCTTTTTAATAGGAGTTCAACCAGTCCTACCTCAATATTAATGCATACTCATTTTCTCCGACATTCTATCAGCACATGCATACACTTTTTACCGGGCAATGCATACAGTTTGTATATAGGAAAATGTGAAAAATGAAAGAAGAGGTCCAATTATATTAACCAGAGCGGTGGCTGGTCGCTCATGTCGACGTAGTCCTCCGCTTTCATCGGCTTTTCCGCTCTTCCCTGGCTGGTGAACGCCGGCGACGGCCGCGACGCCCCGCACAGATGCGCTAAAGGGAGATATCGAGTGAACTTATCGGACTCCCTGATGTGTTGCGCCTTGTAGAAGCCGCAGTGCGTCTTTGCGAACTGGTCGAAGCTGAGCATGGGGTGCACGTTTCTCAAAAAACGGGCGTCCGTGTGCGCATGGTTTTTTGGCGGGGGCGCCGGGAAGGTGCGCCGCATCATATCTTGATCGGCCATTTTTTTGGCTTTTCTACTATTGTGTAGAGTGATAGGCTGGGAAGCGAGGGGACGGGGATGAATATTCTCTCTTACTATCCAAATGTCGAAGCAGCTTTTCAACTATTATGAGCTCGGGTTAGGACGTCTACTTCTTTTCCTGCCGCTATGGACCGCTTCTGCCAGGCTGCTTTTCTCTCCAGAGGGAAGGTGGCAGGCCTTTCCGCGGTGGACAATGGGGCATGAATGTTTTATTTTCAATTAATTTGGGAAAAAAAATACTAGGGAACTTATATATGTACACGATGGATTTGTTTGTAGCACGCTTATCACCTGTAATTCCGGCTGTACACCAAGCTCGTTGAACTTTTTCCCACAATCAATCGTCCCAACCTACACAGTGTGCCTCTATTACTGGAAAGGGGCGGGCTGCATCGCTTGTAGGTTACGGAGTGTTTCCGCGCGGCGCCAGGCGAAAGCCGTGGCCGCTTAAATGGAAAAAATAGCTGCTAGAAAAAATGAACTGAGAAAAAAACAACCTGTTCGCGCCCGCTGGCTGCGCCGCGCGCCCACCCGACGCCTGGGAAACGCCGCGGCTTCCCGCCGAGCCTGCGCCCGCTGATGCGGCCGCCCAAGCCGCCGCGGTGCCCGCCCCCTGCGCCGCTGCCCCTGCCTTCGTCTTCAAATTGCCTTGTGACTGCTTTTGAAAACATACTCTCGCGCGTCGGAAAATAATACCTTCCAGCGCCGCCCGCAAAAAGTCCGCGCGGACGCACGCGGTCGTCGGCCGCCGCCCGCGCCTGCACAACGCCTGGCCCGGCGTGCGCATCAAAATAATGGCGTCGCCCGCCGCGCCCGGAAACGCCCGTGCGCATCAAAATGACCGGCAGGCAACGGCAACGAGCCCGGAAAATCCCACCGCGCGAAGCCGAAATCTGTTCGCTTCGAATGTTCGATCGCCGGCGTGCCATCGGATGTCCGCGGCAAGAATCTCGCGAAAGTCCCGCAGAAAGGTCGCGCGTACGAAAGCGGCCGCTGCACACCGCCCGCGCCCACGCAACGCTGCTTTCCGAATGTTCCGCCCCGGCGCGCGGCTGCCGGAACGCCGGCGCCGAAAAAAACAAAAAAACGACGCCTGACGCAACAAGGCTCCGGACACCCTTTTTGGGCGCCCGGCACTTTCTCCTGAACGACCCGGCCGCCTTCGCTCGCTCCCCCAGAGGCAGCTTGCTGCCACGGAAATCTCTCCCTCCTTCCGCCTCCGTGCCTTGCCCCTTCTCTTGCGGCTCCCGCCACTGACCCCCTACTGGTTCCTTCTCCTGCGGTTCCCACCAATGCTCTCTCTCCCAGACACTTTCCACCCATGACTCCGAGAACGCGCTTGTGCGTGCCTGTTTTTTTTTTGTGGTGGTTTCATGTCCCAATTCTTTTTTTTTTTTCAAAGGACGATCATGTTGCAGCAGTTCCCAAACTATCAAGCAGCCCGCCCCGATGGAATTCCTCACTCTGACACTCGCGTTTTTCAAATGGCAACTCTCCCGAACACCGCATCGTTTTTACGAAAACCGGAAACAACGCGTATTCCACTGCAGAACATTTTCGCTTTTTTCATGCCACTTCGGTGTCCAAGGATCCTTGGACCACGTCGCATCATTCTGCACGTCGCAGGATAATTATCAAAACACTTTTGAACCAATACCATTGATTCACATCAAAAAATAGTTCAGCTTCATATAATAGGTTTTACGTCTTCCGATAGTATCGTCATTTTTCAGTCATAATTCAGTTTCAAATTGAATTTCGCTCCCAATATTTATACGCGTAAATATTTAACGCAGTCACAGGATCATTTCTCATCCGCACTGTGCACCATTTCGTAGTCCTCCACACTTGGCTCATGATATTGATGCCCCGCTTCGTCCTCGTCGTACAGAGCCTCCTGCTGCTCGTAGGGGTCGGGCTCGAACGGGTCCATGCAGTGGTTATACGAATCGGCGTAGAACGGGCCGCCGGCGTTCACGTGCCTGATGTCGTTGTTCAGGCACCGCCCGCTCGACAGCAAGTAGTGGGGCACCGACGGATCTTGCATCGCGTTACTATTAAAAAGCAAATGCGAGTCCAGGCGGTAGGTCGAGACCATCACCAAGCCCTCTTCGCCGAACTGGCTCACTACGTCCTTCCACGCCGGGACCACGACGTGGCGGTGCGGGGGACCGCCCACAGCGCCGTCCTCCTTGAGCTTGTTCCAGTACAGATCAAAGACCTTGTTGAACTCGTGCGGCGTCCGCAGCGGAATCCCATTGTCCGGCTTGAACGCCCCGTTAGAGAGCATAATCGTAGGAGTAATATGGTACTTGTTCTGGAACATCTCGAAAAACGGCTTCACCTCGTAATTCATTAAGTATATGGTCTGTACGAAAAAGATAGACTACATAATGACATAACGAACGTTCTTCAGAGGAAGTCTCATTATCGACTCTAGGGGGAACTATCAAATGCATACTGTTATGATTAATGACATGATGGGTAGAAAAAAATTTCAATCAATAGGAATTGACCCCGTTCCTGTACTGGCAGCGGTTCGCCACCAGCATGATTTCCGGGTCGTGGGGGTTGCGCCCGGGGTGCTCGAGCGGAAGCGCCTTCAAGGTGTCGTTCAGCAACGTGTACCTTTCTCCCTTAAAAAAGCGCTCCGTGCCGCTGTCCAGTTTCTCCGACGGAGGGTCCTTCACCCAACACAAATCGTAGATGCACTCCCACAAGCAATACTCGGAAGTACGGTGCTCCTCGCTCTTTTTGACCTCCGTGATGTCCTGGGTGGTCAGTGCGTTCATACCCTCCGCTTTCGTGACGTCCATGCTGGAACCCTGCACCAACAGCACCGTCCGGTTCACCGCGAAGAACAGCGTCACCGGCTCGATTTTCAAGAATCTCCGGAAATACTCGATCAATACCGAAATAAATTCTGGATTTGCGATCACGTCCAGGATATTCAGAGAAACGAGCACGCAGCTGTCTCTTTTGCAGTACTGCACGCGGGATAGGTACTTCCACAAGTCCAAGTTCTTCTCATGCAAAAAGTCCGTCCGGCCCTGATCCGCGCCCTCCACGTTCTGATGGGACCCAGTGGTAGTAACCGGTTTCACCTCCAGATTATTTCTATTATATTCGGCCTATCATCATTCTGGATACTGTTACTTACCAAATATCATATTAACTTATTAAGTACGCACCCCGCTCTACAATCGTTTAATAATATACGACAACACGAACAAACTTAATATTACCTTTATCGTTGTTCCGAAGCCCGTCCCACCGCCTGTCAGTCTGCCCGTCATCACGTCTGCGATGGGGATTTCGGTGTACTCCAAGTCGGTGTGCGAGACGTACAGTTGGGACCACGCGTCGTACAGGAACAACGACCCCTGCGCGCCGACCTGACCGAAATCCGGCGTGTCAAAATTGATTTCCGCATCAAACACAAACGTAATATTCTTCTCCGGCTGTAAAGGGATCATCTTTCCGGCCGCATTGGTCAGCCCCTGCCGGGCCCACTCTTCGTAGCTGTTGATCGTGCAGTGCACGCCCCGCAAATTTTTGATAAAGTTGGCGTACCCGGGATGGTCCGTCCAGAACTGGTGCTTCTTCGGGATTCGGTAAATGTTCGCTTGCAAATGCTTGGCCGTAAAGTGTTTTCTCCCCAACATTTCCAGTTCCTTGTCATCGAACATTTGCTCCGTAATGTCGAACTGCGGGACCACTTTCAGCGCTTCCAAATCCTTCTGGTAGGCCAAACCGCTACTCAGTAAAAAATGATTGCAATTTATCCCTTGCAACACGTGCGGCGAATCGCCGTGTAATGTTGTCAACATGATGAGATGGTTCCGGCCGAACGCATCGAGCAGTCGTTTCCACCCCGGAACGACCAACGCTTCGCCTTTATCACCTTTTTCCTGCGAGTAGTGGTCGTGCGCATATTGCCAATACTTTTGAAAAACCTGCTCGAAATCACTCGGCGACTTCAATGGTAAACCGTGGCTCCACAGCCCGCTCCCAGAGCTCAGAACCACCGCCGGTGGGTCTCCGTCTTCATTTTTGTAGGCGTTGCTGATGAAATCGAATAAATGCGCGATCTCGTCCGCCGTCGCTAACCGTAAATTGAGTTGCTTCGCAGTGTCGTACAAATTCAGCCACTTGCCAGCCTCGGGCTCCTGCCACCAGACGACGTCCGTGATTTCCTCGCGTAAAGATTCCTCCAAAGCTTCGGCGCCCACCTGCCCGCGGTTGTGGTGTTTCGAACCCTTCTGCGGATGCGCACCGTGGTCGTGTTTTTGATGTTGTTGTCTGTCGCGGTTCTTCTCCGCGTCCTTCTTGTTGATGGCGTGCTTCTCGGCCTCCAAGCCGGAGCGACGGTGGATCTTCTCGCCCGGTTCCGGGTCCAGAAACAACACTTTGTCGGTGCCCAGAAACAGGCGGACTTGGCTAATGCCGGTCGACTTGAAATACCGCCGGAAGTGCGCGATGATCTTTTTTTGCATGTTAAGAAGTGTGCTATTCGTTTATATCAGTCGTGCGTCACAGATGTAATGATAATCGTAGGGTTGGATATCCTACTGGAGCTGAATATAAATAAACCTTCGTGAAGAAGTCTGGCTCCACAAGCGGGTCCAGAATGTTCGTTTTCACCAGTACGGTTCGAAGTTTGTCGGAAAAGCTGATCCTGGAGTGCCACACCACCTCCCGCGCGTCGCGGTCTTCCTCCGGGCCCGTGAAGCCGTATTGGTGTCGCTGCACCGCGCCGTTATCCCCTAATATTTTTTCCAGCTCGATCGCCTGGAAACTCTGCGCGTTAAACTTCACGTAACAGCCGCGCTCATCGAGCAATTGGATCAAGCCCTGGTCGTTCTCCCTGACTTCATCGAACTTGCCCTTCAAGTGCACGTGCAATTGATGGTCGAACACAATTGTGATCGCTTTGGAGGGCGTGAGCGGAATGGGCTTGCCCGCGCCATTGGTGAAACCGCTGCGCTCCCAGTGATGATAGGAAACTAGCGTGCAGTGTAAACCGATCAAATCGCGCGTTTTCTCCCCATAAGCAGCGGTGCCGCGCCACAACTGGTTGTCCGGGGGAACCTTATAAAGCCCAATATCGCTCTTGCGCTTCCGCTTTTTCTGGGTTTGTGCTTCCTCGCTGCCGCCCGAATTCTGCACGGGGGACGACGATGGGGACACGTCCAGTCGCACAGATTTTTTTTCAGTAGTCTCTCCGGCGGGCCCCGTTGGGGTGCCCATATTGGTCTTCTACTACTAGCGCTGGTACGCGTAGCCACCCCGAATATAGTCTGGAAATAGGATCCCTATATCACTCCTCTGATGCTGGCCGACGATCTGTATTAGGGTCGACCACAAATGAAAGGGTCGTCGCCTCTTAATCCTCCACCTGCCTTTATTCTCTCTTCGGCGGCCATCTGTTCCTCAGATAGAGTCATAGACAGCGATCTCTATGTGCAAAGAAATTTGGAATTGCAATTCCAATATCGAGAAATAATGATCACATTGAGACTAACAGCTACGGATGACAAATGCTTCTGAGCCGCCCACGCTCCGATCATTGTACACATAGGTACGGGCCGTTTTCGCCATATCGCGGTCGATATCTTCCTTGTGGCTGGAGAATACGAGACTACGTATCATTTCCAACCAAAAATGCTCGAACACTATGCGAGTTGCGTTTTTCAAAAAAGAAAAACCTCCCAGCAAGTGCACCTGATGATGGTGCCGACTATCTTGCGGCCTGCTAATGATCGACAATTACCTTACACGATGAGGAACATTTTTACTAAACCTAAACAATTTCCTCCACATTCAAGCTGTATAATTCACTAAGGCATCACGAAAGGAATCCCCAACCCGAGCCGCACCGCGTCTAGCAAGATCAGGATCATCATGAAACTGGCCAACGATTCCAAACACGCCTCGAACAACGTGTGTTGTTTTCCCGCCGCATGGTTATCGAGCCGAAAATACATGGGGAAACTCACCACCAGATACAGGGCGTAGAAAAGCGAACCAATCGTGTACACCGTTTGCCGGTTCTCGAACGTATAATGCGGGAAGTTGGATATCGAGAACGTTTCCAAAAACGCCGTAAAATACGCGAAATTGATCACTAAAACAACCATAAAAACCAGACGCCACGCATCGTCAATATAATTTTGCGTAACAAATCGGAACAACTTATTGGACACCGCGTGGTAAAACGTAAAATAAAAATGCGTGGCGAAATACATGCACACGGGCACCGAGTTCAGTTCGAAGGCCGGCAACCAATCCATGGTATATTTCGCCTTCAAAACGCAATAGAAATAGTGCGTGGCCCAATAATTCCCGAGAAAGGAATAGATCGCGATCCAAACATTCGCTTTCAGGCAATGCCGCTGTTTGAGAGGCACGTTTTCCTCGCCCGTCAATTTGGGAAACATTAATGGTTGCAAGAGGAGAGGTGCAGCCAGGCCGCCGCAAACGCCGATATACGCGTATTTGCCCATCGACTCGTAGATTTTTAAACCAACGATCAATGCGAAGACCGGGATCCACACGCAAATTCCGTACAGGATGAAAAAATTCTCGCATTTGATCTTGGCGCTCACCTCGTCAGGTTTTTTCTTATCAATCATCTCTTCGTGTGCTTCTCCTTCTTTACTGCCAATGTCAGACGACTTCCCCGAGCTCTGTGTGTCCTTGCGCCTTGTTAGTGTCGTTGCTATAACCCCCAACGCGACCACCTGCGCGCCGAAAATGGACGCCATTTCGCGTGGAACAGAGTCCATATTTGTTCCTATTTATACTAAGTTGCGTCAGAAGTTTCCACCGCTGAACACTTTGCTGAATAGAAGACCTAATATCCAAAGCTGTTCAACCGACTTTTTTTTGTCGACTGTACCGAAGAACTATTGTTCGACATGCTGAAAGCGGAACACGCATCAAATTTCAACGGAAGAGATATTGCGATCGAACACTCCATGCCTGGTAGGACATTATGCCTATAGACGCGGTCGTGCGACTTCCACCACTCATTGCATATTACAACGTTCGCTGATCTTTAAAATATCCTTCAGAGCAGAAGCTTTTTCTACATAATAAACACCATCAATCCCTCCTCGATAACAACTCCACCAAATAGTCATTGTCCACACCCGGCTTCTTCGGTGGTAGCGGTAAAACATCATCGGACACTCGATTTGGTTCGTCCCACCCTATTTGACTGATGTGTTTTTTCTCTTCGCCAATTAACATCCGCTGGGCTGCTTTTTGCTCGAAAACCTCGTCCATTCTGTTAACAAACGCGAAGGGGATGTTCTTCTCCGCAAACTTCTGTTTCCAACCATCCCGCTTTTGCTTCTCGAACAAAGGGTACAGGAAAGTTTTTACATTTTCCCGGTCCTGTACGCGCAGTTTGTTCGTAGCCCATTTGTCCAGACTTTGATCGTTGCTTACCTCCAAAATGCTCAACAGAGCCTGCCAGTGGCCTTCCGAGCCGACGCCGATCACGAAAGGCTTCTTCTCGGAATCGTAAAAAACCGTCCCATAAGGCACGATCACAGGGTGGTCGGAGCCCATCCTTTCCGGAACTGCGCCCGCCAGGAGGTAGCCCGAGGCCTTTGAATATTGATGCTGATGATGTTTTGCTTTGCATGTATTATGAAATCGTGATGATTGTGCAGGATGAGAGAAAAATCTTTCTGAAGAGAATCGCACGAACACCTTTTGCAGGATCAAATCTCAGATAACCTCCATCTGGTTCTCGGCAAGAGTGCCGATTGTTGCAAATTGTTCGATGAAGATTTGATAAAATTTTGGGGGTACAAATGTCCGAAACCTATGATACTGGCTTGCGTACTGGTCAATGCTCATCGAGGAGTATCACTACTTACTAGCAGCTACTAACTCAGGGGTTTAATTCGTAATATCATATAGGGGATGGATCGATCGTCGCACAGTGCACACTTGGGACATCACTTCCTGTCGTCGCCGGGTGGCGGCTCGTCTTTCTGAGATGGCTTCTCTGGCTTTGCAGTGCCATCTGCCCCAGGAACGTCACTTGGTGGCGGCGTTGCTGCGGCCATGCTGACCTGCGGATTTGTTTTCGGAATATTTTCCTCAAAGCGGTGGCGAGCGAAACATAGCATCTCTCACGACAAATTGTTCAAACGTTTTTGCATGAACTTTCTCACGAGTTAGTAGCAATGATTCTATGCACACAGTGGTATTTCTGATTTCATTAACATACCGAGATGATCAAAAATACCTTATGCCCGAGCTCCAAAAGCATGACGTGCTCGGCGTTTCGTATTTTCTGCTGCAAGTAGGGAGATCCGACGTCGTTCTTGTATTTCTGTTTTTTTTTGTTTCTTGCATAGAATATTTGAAGGCCGATGCGTAGAGCTATGTAAATACTAGGGAGAAATGCTACGCTAATATGCAAAAAAAGCCTAAACCGCCGGGTCCACGGCGTTCAGCTCGAACATGACTTGCGCCTTCTCGGCTATTTCCTCCGCCGTAAACTTGCCTTCCGGCGCCCATCGTTCGATATCGAGAATTTTTTTAGCCTCGTCCGCCCGCATCTTTTTCATGAACCGACTGTTCTTCGCGGCCTCGGCGTACCTTTTTTTGAGACTTTCTTATCATAATGTTCTGTTTGATATTATATTGCTCGTGGTGCAGTTGTAGTGATTCACATCATTTCAAATATCTCATGGAGAAGCCATTTTCAAATAGTTATAGAGAATCATTCTCAC
>Ga0099797_100636_pt1 | contig 21146 bp, 13 predicted proteins | sample Uncmet_Sort48C_1_FD_89871 | JGI IMG/M metagenome (GOLD analysis project Ga0099797, IMG submission 89871) | Marine eukaryotic communities from CALCOFI LINE 67, Pacific Ocean - C012_Sort48C_1 | ecosystem: Environmental > Aquatic > Marine > Oceanic | place: Pacific Ocean: Monterey Bay | collected...
ACCGCATCCGATTGCTGATTATGTTCGAAACCATATATTATTTGAATCAAAGATTGGCTCCACATTCCTCGGCGGCTTGCTGAGCAGCCGCAGCTTTCTCTAGAAGCTGGGCAGCAACTGCCTGAATCTCGTCCGCCGCCTTCTGCATAGCTGGCATTTCCTTAGCTAGTTCTCGAAGTACATTCGCCTGCTCCTGGGCGTTCTGGGCAGCCTGACATAACTTCTCAGCGGCTGCCTTAGCAACGGCCGCCTGAGCAGCAGCGGCGGCCACAGCAGCTTCTGCCTCAGCAGCTTCTGCCTCAGCAGCTTCTGCCTCAGCAGCTTCTTCCTTAGCAGCTTCCGCCTCAGCAGCTTCTTCCGCCTCAGAAGCAGCTTCTGCCTCAGCAGCTTCAAATATGGTCTCCAGAGGAGCTTCTTCTGCAGCCTGACGGGCTGCTTCAACCTGACGAGCTTCTACTTCGGCCTGACGAGCTTCGTCGGCCTGACGGGCTTCTTCAGCAACTTCCGCAGTAGTACGAAACTCGTCAGGACTCACTAACCGGAATCGACCTTCTTGCGCGAGATCATCGGCTCTGTGCACGCGCCGCTTAATACCATTTTCCTTCAAAATTATTACGTCATAACCAAACTGCGTGTGCCCGCGGAACTTATTACCGCTATGATCGTAGAGTGGATTAGTATAGCTGAACCGCCGCCGGGTATCATAGCTATCCTCGTACCACGAGCTGCCCGCAGGTTTATATGAGTCGAAGGAACCCTGGCCAAATTCTGTGCCTGACGGCACGAGCCCCGCTCTACACGCCTCGACCAATGCCGCAGATGTCGGTTCCAAAAGCACGGTTACCGAAGCCGGTAAAGCAGGACTGGCAGGGTCGTTCAGGAGCGCATTCCGCGTCGTCTCAAACCAGGAAAGGTTCTGATCCGTTCCCCGAACCCCGTCTGTCGTACTCTCTCCATGAATGAAATGTTTTGGCTGGGCGGAAAATCCCCTCCACCGGACACCGGCAGCCGCAGTCTGCTGCCTGGCTTGCGCGGCGAAATCCGCGAAGCTCATATCCGCAGTCAGCGGGACCTGCGCGACGACTGGTCCGCCGAGCGTGCTGACTTCCACCATCCGTGCGCCCTGTGCGTACCCAGTGGCGCGCGAGACCTGGAGATTTCTGCCGGTGTACGCCAGATTCAGTTTTCCATTAGGGAGTGGAGAACTCGGACTCCCTTGGAGGAAACTCTGCGCCCACAGAGCATCGACGACACCCGTAGAACCGGGGGACCCGTTCCCAGTCTGGCCGGGGCGACCCGGAGCACCCGGAGCTTCCGCCGGGGGGCCCCCGAGGAACACGGTCCCGCCCACGAGGCCGGAGGAAGAATAAAAGGTCACCAGGACGCCAAACGCAGAAACTGAACGACCCATGCTTTCGTGTTTTTTGTGGTAATAACGAGTTGATCGGAAAATTGATAAATATGTCAAAGACAATCTTAATTTTTGTTCTACGTAGCAAGTGCGTATTATAAAATGATACACGTAATAATTATGATGGATTATATATCAATGATTAAACCAGAGAAAGGGGCAATCAAAAGATTTTCTGTGAGAATTTTTGATATTAAATTGTTGTGCAATTTTGACATTACGTGGAACAATGGAAAGGGAATCAAAAAACCTGAAAAAAAAAAGATGAAAGAAAATTGAAATTCAGAACGAAAAATGAATAAAGAATGTTGTCAAACATCCCGCTAGAAACAAAGATGAAAAATTGAGTTGCAAATGAATAGGTAAATCGAAAATAGTTTCATGCAAAGAGAAGAACACATCGATAGCAATATAAACATGCGTGGTAACGAAGAAAAAAATTGTGCAAAAGAAATATCAACTATGAAGGGACAAGGCTCATGTTTTCTCTTGCGGAAATGCGGCTTAACTCTTGGGTCCGATCTAGATCAACATTGCCCGTTAGTGGGCAGAATTCTAAACCACTTATAATATAGTTAGCTTATAAACAGACTTAGCTGCAATAATATGATCGTTCAACATTATCGAGGATTAATAGTGCGCGATGATGATCAACGATTTTGGCTGACCACACACACGCCCACTGTTTTATATTAGAATATTGATCAAAACGTCAAAATTTCATGTAATATTAAATGTGCGCATATTTATGATGGCTCTTCGAGAACCAAAGAGAAACGGTACTCAAAACTGCAGCGCGTCTCGGCCGCCGCTCGCGCTGACTCGGGTAAACCCAAATTTTGAAAGGCCGTGTGGAACGTGGGAATGGACGCTCTGTCTATGCTTCTTCTCAACCCTCCACGCTTCTCTCCACGCTTCTGTTCTGAAAACACTTCCACCTGCTTGAACAGCACGACCTCGTTCTTGGTCATTTTCGGGTAGTGAAACCATTTTTGCGATCGGTCATACTTCAGCCCGAGAATGTTGGTCTTCTTCTCTTCCTGCTTAGAAGGAGGAGAACTTGCGGGTTGTGCAACAACCGTCTCCTGCCAACAGATGTCTTTTTCCAAAACGCTCTTAGGGTCGCAGAAACACATGGCATTGTCCACCACGGGACGGTTCATGGGCGCCACAGGCCGCCACACGTTCATGCGCAGATAACGCAAAGCTCTAAGAGAAGAATTGATTGCTTCGCCTGCTGAAGAAGACGGGGAGGAGGAATTTTCGTGTTGAGCTTCGCAGCAAGCCTTTTCAAATTCCTTCAGCTCCACGGCAATGTCCCCGTGGTACTCCGTCACGGACCCGTCGTAGTAGCCTTTTATGTCCAACGTTTGGAAATCCGAGTGTACCATCGTCACGAACCGGCTCCCACCAAAACCGCCGCGCCGCAGCCCGCCACAGGGCGCACTGAACTTCTTCACTCTGAATTCTATCTCGGAATTCCCGTTCGTATCACCACTGCTAGGGTTCTTCTCGCTTTCCTGCTCTGCTAACCGACATTCTTCTTCTTTCGAGTTCTTTACTAGCACTTCTTTTGCGTCCATTGACCCAGCAGAAGAGACCTCATCTTGTTCAAAAATTTCTGGCAGCGTCTCTCCAAAAAAAACCGGCTCCGAAAACAGCGTCTCTCGGACGAGTTTTTCGAGTGCTTCCTTGTAGCGGAGGATGGGGGTTTCTTGATGTCGTTTTTCCGCGAAATCCTCCGAATTGCACATCTCCGCAATTTGCTCCGGCGGCACGTGGCAGCGCTGCCATTCCTCCGCACCAAAATCTTCGAAAGCATGGGGGAGCAACACGAAACCATACGTCTCCAGAAAATCAAAGTACGTTTTCCTTTTGGGCCCCGATAAAAACTCCCGCTGCAGGCGGCGAGCGTCCCTGATGTGAGTAACGTGTGCAGTTTTGTAAAAATGATAGTAACAAAAACTCTCCCACAACAGAAGCGGACGCGTGACGAGACTGAAAAAACTCTGTAGGAGCTCGTAACATAGCGATAAGGAACGGCCCGTGGAGTTTTGCTGCCACTGCGACCATTTCGATAAAAAGCGCTCGTCCAACCGAAATTTGCGCGGAGCATGCTCGCTGACGAAAACCAAACGCGCCCGGGCGGAGCCCTCCTCGGAAACATTTAAGTATTCATATAATATTGATGATCCAACCTCTTCTGATTTTTTTTCTGCAGCCGCTTCTTCGTTTTCTTCTGAAAGTTCTTCTGCAGCCCCTTCTTCGTGTTTTTTGTCCATGATTTTTTTTTTGAATGATATTATACTAATAGTCAATGTGTATGCAGCATGTATAATGTGTATGAAATAATGAAGCAGTAAGCTGGAATGTACGTATAATTTGACCTTGTTAATATCAATTATCACTAATATAGGCAGCTCTTAGTCTGCGAACTGATATTTAAGTTACACTAAAAAACTGAATAAGAATGCGCTTTGAGGAGTACTGCGGATGTGCTTTTGAAGAGTTTCCATTATCCATGGCATTCACGCAAAACATTTAAGGATCAACAGAAAAAAAAAACAGGATATATATTTGCGTCAAGGGACGTTCGATTGCGTGATAGAACAAAAGATAATATATTTCTCGGGACCTGCCACGAGCCGCAGCCATCCAGATGCGCAGAGGAATGGTTTTTCTAAGACTATAGAAAAATTTGGTGAGCATGGGTGGGAGTTGCAATTTGCGAAACGATTGGATTGAAATATTATTACGCTCTGCTGTATTCAACGAATGTCTATTACGGATCTCACCGCTAAGCCGCGAGTCGTGTGCGTATATGTACTTCTACATCATAGAAATAGTGTTTAAGCCAATGAGAACTAATATTTGGGGGTCTATACACGATTGTATTACAATGACAGTGAATGGAAAACAACTCAAAACTTATACATAGGCTCTCGTGGCGCATTTTCTGTACTGATGCCGTCGGGGGACGTGAATTGAAATCGTCAAATAGAAATTTTTCACAATGTAAAAATAAACCGCGTGTGTTCGCGAATTTTGTTTGTAATATACACTTTTTCAAAAAATCCATATTCTAGCTGAAATATCATTCCATATGATAAAATTCGTTGTATTATTAATTAAATTGTTGAGAAAAAAATACCGAAAGAAACGAGGGGTGACCATTGCGGAACGCACTTTATTCTTAACTCTAGTACCTAAATATGGTACCGACAGGTTTCTATACTTAATTTGTGTCGCACAATATAAGATATATTGTGTGACGGCCCGTGCCATCTAAATCTTGCGGCTTAAATGTAAATAGAGGTGATGCTGTCCAAAAAACTTCCATGTAGTCTTGAAACATAATAAAATTTAATCCAATACAGACTACGTTGCGCTTACAACCAGGGTCATTGCGACCCTAAAAAAAAAATCGAACCTAACAAATTCCACCCGAAACAAACACGTATATTTCACTCATACATATGGTTCAAAAGAAACGGACCGTGAACTATATTATAGTACATACCTCCGCTGTAATATTTCTCCTCAACATTCTCAGTTCTTGTCGCCTTTTTTCTCAGGAGCCTGCGGCGGAGGCAGTGGTGGTAGCGCATTCATATTATTGGAAAAGGAATTTGCCGCTACAACTTGTCCACTCATCATATTATTGGCGACACCGGGCCCCTGAGCAGCAGCCATGGAAGAGCCTGAGGAGGCGTGTTGCTGTTGCATCTGTTGTTGTTGCATCAGCATCATTTGCTGCATCCACTGTTGCTGTTGCATCATCATCGGATTCCCCGCCGCTGCCATATTCATATTGTATTGACTACTGCCATTCCCCATACTCATAGAAGAAGCGTTCGGATTCGACGCCGCCACATAGGGACTTCCCATAGGAGTACTGGTACAACTCATCATGTTGGAAACACAAGCAGAAGAAGCCGACGCTTGTGCAACGTTATTGACAATATTGTGCGAAGAAGAAGACGATAATGATGTGTTGTTGTGATCAAGTGTGACTGTGTCGCTATTTTGAGTCTGGTGCATCTGGTGGCGTGCCAGCTGCATCTGCTGGCCGAGCTGCATTTGCATCTGCATGCGTTGCTGCATGATCTTCCAATTGTGCACCTGCTGCTCATAATTCTGCTGCTGCTGCTGCGATTGATTATCTGTATTGTTATTATCATGTCTTCTGCTCCTGGAGTAGGACCGTGAGCGTGAATGATTGTTTCTTGACCGCGAGCGATTATTATCCCTTCTCGACCGGGAGCGGGACCCATACTGGGACCGTCTAAATGACGGAGTGTTATTTTCATAAGCTCTCGGACGACTCTGGTTCGTCCGCATCGCCCTGGGACTGTTGGGGAAGAGCATCGCTTGCCGCTCGTCCCTTTCTTCCTCTGCTATTTTAGGAGGCAAGCCGATGCGGCCTCCCCACGGTGTCACATCATCCTCCGATTTGGCCGCATTATTATTGCTGTCCACATTTTTCTCATCATTATGCCTAGTGTTTAGTAGCATTACTGAAGGCGGAAGATTAATATCCCCTGGTCCAAGATCGAAATGCGACGACCTAGTTCGGCCTCTACTACTAGGCTCTTCTTGTTGGGGCCCCGCTTGGGGGCCCCCGCCGAGTACAGGTCCGTCCGCATTTGTGATCTCAGCATTTGTGATCTCATTCATCTGCGGGGCCACAGATGGGTCGTACGACAATAGGCTCCCAGTAGTAATAGGGCCCGCGGCCCCAGATGTTGTCCCAGTAGTAGTCATAGGGTGGTCATTCAAGGTAGTACCGCTACCATTATTTTTGCCAGTATTGTGCGTGAACGGATTGTGACCCCCTGCATGGTAATTCACAATGTTCATACTAGTGGTCAAATCATTATGAGTAGCAGCAGGATTGAAATCCGCGTGGCACCCGCCTGGATTTGCAAATGTCGGCGCGGGGCCCGGATTCTGGGAAGACCCTTGTTCCGTAGTGTTGCCTGTTAAACTCTGACCAAACTTTGGGGTGCGGATTTTGCCGGTAGTTGGAGAGACGTCCGGCAAAATTTCGTATTCAGGCACTGCTCCTTCTCCACAGTTGTTGTTGTTGTGAAATGATGATTCCATAATTGTTGAATTTAAGGGTTGTTCACCTTGTTGTTTTGGTCCCTTGCCCATCATATTATTCGAAGAAGGAGAGTTCATATTATGATTGCTCCCAGACAACTGATGTTGTGGCGGTGGAGAAAAGCCGCCTCCCTTTGTATGATGATTATTGCTATTTTGCTCTTCCATTTGCTTTTGGCGCTCGCGGTATTTGGCCAGCTCCTCAGGCCCGTGCGCGTAATTGCACTCGGCCCCCTGCTTACAGGCGCCCTCCTTTTTGCCGTTCTCCTCCCAGGCGCGACAGACGTGCACCTCTTTTTGGATATCATACTGTACAAGCTCAACACCTCTTTTCTATACTGCACCTCTTTCCTTCAGTTTCAATTATTATAATACGTGTAGTGAGAAAGTTCTAGAATCATTCTGTACAAGATAATAATAAACACGCGAAAAATTTATTATACAACAAACGGAATCAAATTTAGAACATAAGTGGTGCAAAAGAATATCAGTACGAATGTCAAATTTAATTGACTCATGAAAATTAATGGGGACATGGACAAATAACCTTGTGCCACTGTGGCAATTCGTGCTCGAAATGGCAGAACGTACACGCTTCGCCCCGGTTGCATTCGCCCTTTTTTTGACGGGCCCTATATAATCTCCCGGCTAGCGGTGGGGTTTAACAACCGACGGGCCCCTTTTGATCCAACATACACTTCTTTATTATGCACACCTTGCCTCCCTTTGAATGATCTTAAATATACATTATTATGAATCAAGACTGATATTAGTTAACCAGCACCAAGAGTTTCCACAGAAGAAAACCTTGCGGAATTGGCGGCACAAAAAAAAAACCTTGCGGAATTGGCGGCACATCGACTGCTTGTACTTGCCATTTTTTGCGGCCCACTCCACCGCAGCCGCGCCTCATAATTATTTATAGCGCTGACACCAGAAAAGAATAGTTTACAGGTACACAGTGCTGCTTGTCTTTTTTTCAATATTATACGAAAATTGCACAAACAACCATCAGAAACATTAGAATATTTGAACTTCGTATCAAGGACTCACTAAATACAAGTACCTACATCGCACTTTGTTTGCGTACATATCAAGAAATAAAAGAAATAGCGCCTTTGCCGAGCGGCGGCGAGTCAAAAGGAGAGTGAGCGTCATGAGGCGAGACCCAGCCCCATTTACCTATGCGTTAGTTGTGGAGCACTAATACGTTTAAAACAATAATTCGCACGCACTTCGTCTTTCGACTTGCCCTAAGACAACTTGTCCTAGGGATAACCCTAAACCCGACAACAAGTCGAAAGACTAAGTGCGCGCGAAGCTGTATACGACGACCCGGTGTAATAAATATGCTTTTTTTGTATCTATTATTGATTGGAAAGGAAAAACTATACTGGAAACAATGGAACGGATCTACCACTGAATTGGGATCGAACAATATAATATTAAATTGCCAAATGAAATGTATGTGATGTCCTTCGCCGAAACACTTAATATTTTGTTAAAGAAAATCACTTTTTTGAATACAAAATTATTTTTTTGAAATTCTATAGAAAAAACAGATTATTTTTCTGGGCACATTGATTTATAATCTAAATTCAATATTGATCCACCCAGTGCGTGCTTTTTCAGCCGCTAAGGTGAGGCATTTTGCCCGAGTTTTTTTTTGTGTTATACTTCGTCTTCCGGGTTTATTTTTATGATAGATACGTCAACGTGCGAAAGTCAACGTGTGAAAGGCGTTGGATTGCGATTTGACACCGTACGAAATCGTGTCCTTCTAAATGGTCTGCCCAGCGCCAATTCACTGCGCGCATGGTTTTTACAGTGCATTGCAGCATTATTAATATTTCACTTCTTAAATTCATATTAGGGGTCTGGCAGGTGATTACCGATATTTTTGGGACCAATATAATTATTTTCAAGTGGTCTTGATTCTTCTGGGTTTCTTATAATACAAATGTTTCATTTAATTGGTACAAGATAGGAGGAAAAATTCCATCTGCGTACTGTAGTAGGGGACTTTAGTAGTTCTTTTTTTAGAGCACGCTGCCGCTACGTGACATGAGCTTCACATCTGCACAGTGGCCCGCACCATTCAATGAATGCTGCAGCACCTCGCGAGCCTCCGCCACTGTGATCGCCTCCTCTCCGAAATATAAATTCCTCAGGGCAGTCGTCAGCACAGTCTCGCCCGTCGTCGCACTGGAGATGTCTTTGATCGGTCCATCCTCGCCTTCCTTAAAATCCACGGTGTACAATTTATCTAGAACTGGGGTAACGTAGGCGGGGTCGACCTCCGCGCGCAGAACCGCGAACGGGCCCTCGTCAAAATCGTTGTTGAAATAATCAGGGACCACATAGCCTGCATCGAGCTGGACATTCACCCGGAGAGGCAAATGTTCAGAAGCCGGCACTTTACCGAGGACGGTACCGCACAGGAAACGGCCGAAAGGATACCAATATTCATAAGCAACAGGACCAAGGTTTATCTCATCCCTAGGAATATCCGCAGCCCAAGGAATATCCGTTCCGGGAATAGGAAGGCCATAAGCCGCGAACTCCGCGCCAAACGGCTGAAGATCACTGGGGCAACCCCGATCATTGGGGCCGTATCCGCCTGGAAAATTATAATCATCGAACAAGCTCCTATCACCGTGATTTTCCAACTGGTCCAGGGCCCTCCAACCATCATCACACTGCTCCAGCATCTCCCGGAGCTTAATGCAGACTCTCTGCCCCGGCACGTAATGGCTAGAAGAACTATTATTACTGGGCCCCGCTGAAGAAATCTGAAAAAAACTACTGCCACTGGGCTGGAGAAACTTGCTAGAAAATCCCCACGCCGGAAGAAGGAAAGGTAGGAAGACTTGCACCAACGAAGAAGCGAGCGTAGGAACCATTTGAATGTTTTATGCTCCCAACGAAGCTTTGGAAATATATTTGATATCAATTACTATCATGTTTAATTTGTTTATGCTCTGGGCTGCCTGGGCTGGCTACCAAATTGAAAAACAATAATATATCAGATTTTTTCCGAAATAAAAATGTTTTCACGGTTAGAAAATGATGGGTATACAGAAAGTCTGTTGATTTTTCAAGGTAAGAATTCTGGCCGAAAACGAGCTTTCGAAAAAACAAAAATAAAGAAAAAACAGAGCACGCGAACTGTTCCAGAAAAAAAAACGAGAAAAAAAAATAACGCGCTTTCTGAAGAGAAAAATATGAGAAAGCGTGTCTAAAGAGGACGTCCATTGATTTTTCATGGGAAAACTTTTGCCCGAAAACGAGGTTTCGAAAAAGAAAATCTTATTATTCAAACCATTCAGCTCTTTGCAGATCAACACTTTTTTGAATACAAATTTTTTTTGAAGTTCTACAAAATACAGTCCCTTTCTGGGAAAATTGATTTAACCTAAATTCAATGTTGATCCACCAGCCGCGTGCTTTTTCAGCCGCTGAGGTGGTGCATTTTGCCCGAGTTTTTTTTTGTCTTACGGCTTCCGGGTTTTTATAATATGCGTCAACGTGTGAACGGCGTTGGATTGCGATTTGACACCGTACGAAATCTTCTATTCAGAATGTTCTTCTAAATGGTCTGCCCAGCCCCAGTTCACTACGCGCACGCTTTTTACAGTGTATTGCAACATCATATTAATACTTCACTTCTTAAATTGATAAGGGGTCTTGCATGGGATTACCGATATTTTTGGGACCAATAATTATTTTCAAGTGGTCTTGATTCTTCTAGGCTTATTACATTATCCGAAAATGTTTCATTTTGGACTACAAGATAGAAGGAAAAAATCCATTTGCGTATTGTTGTAGTAGGGGACTTAATAGTTTCCGCAACAGTTAGAGCACGTTGCCGCTGGGTGAGATGAGCTTCACATCTGCCCATTGGCCCTTCTCCTCCCACTCCACTGGCCCTTCTCCGTGCTCTTGCTTCAACACCCGGCGCACGTCCTCGACTGAGAGCATCGATTGCGGTTTTTTTAGGGTAGCAGCAATCCGCTCGACGACATCCTCGCCAGACAAAGCGTGGACGTGTGTGATTTGTTCGACCGAAATATTGGTATCGTGTTGCACCGTGTCACCACCATCATCACCATCATCCTCATCACCATCATCGTGCGCTTCTCCCGCCTTATGGATCATGCGCTTCTTCTCTATTGTGTACAGCATATCCTTAATTGGGGGGCTCACATAGTCTGGAACGACCTCCAGGCGCTGGACCGCGAACGGGCCCTGATGGCCATTGTAGTTGGTTAAGTAATCAGGGACCACACAGCCTGCATCGAGCTGGACGTTCAGCCGCAGAGGAAACGCCTGATTCGCCGGCACCTGGCCGAGGACGGTACCGCACAAAAAACGGCCGAAAGGATACCAATATTCATAAGCAATCGGACCAAAGTTTACCTCCTCCCTAGGAGCCTCATCCGCAGCCCAAGGAGTATCCGTTACGGGAATAGGAAGGCCATAAGGCGAGAACTCCGCGTAAAGAGCTCTTTCCATACTGCCGCGAATCCCGCCGGGAAGAAACCATTGATCGAAGAGGCTCCTGTCATTGTGCTTTTCCAAAAGCTCCAGGACCTCCTTACCATTGCGGTGGGGCGGTCCACACTGCTCGAGCATCTCCCGGAGCTTAATGCAGACCCTCTGCCCCGCCTCATAAGAGTAGGTTGGCGAGGAGGGACCCGGTTGGCGAGGAGGGCCGTAAGAAAGTCCCCACGCCGGAAGAAGGAAAGGTAGGAAGACTTGCAACAACGAAGAAACGAGCGAAGGGGCCATTTTTTGGTAGGCTGTTTCAACCAAAAGATGGAAATATTCTTTCAATTAAATTTGAAGATTACCAAAATGGCAATACTTAATTAAAAATCGATGATATCCGATTACTATGGTTGGAGAATTTCGGTAACGTAGATTTCCTTTGCAAAAATACGAATAATTTTTAACAATGAATGATTTGAATGCAAGAAAATGGGTATGAAAAAAGACTGTTGATTTTTGAAGGTAAAAATTCTGGCCGAAAACGAGCTTTCCAAAAAACAAAACGAAAAAACAGAGCACGCTGACTGTTCCAGAAAAAAAAAAAAACGAGAAAAAAGAAATAACGCGCTTTCTGAAGAGAAACTAATGAAATTTAAAAAGCTATTTCGTTCCCGCACTGAGCTTTTTGGTTCAACAATTTTTTGAAAAGAATATTTTTATAGGAGCATCGGAATTCGGAATTCCGATGCTCCTATAAAAATATTCTTTTCAAAAAATTGTTGAACCAAAAAGCTCAGTGCGGGAACGAAATAGCTTTTTAAATTGCCGTCTATCAATATTAATATCTCGTGGTTTAAAAATTGCTCGTGGTTTTCTATTAATATCGGCAACGTTATTGAGGAATTCCGAATTCCTCAATAACGTTGCCGATATTAATAGAAAACCACGAGCTGAAGAACAGGAAACTTGCCCGTGTTACAAGTCCCCCTGCTACTGAACAAAAACAACAGCTATATTTATATGCAAAACACGGAATAAAATCAAAAACATTATCAATATTATGATGAAAACCTTTCCCTTTACTAGCTCCCCATGGGTCCACAGGGGCCGCCCAGCCGGGAGATCCCACAGGGAGCGAGCCCCCCCCCCGCTACGGGGGGGAACCCCGCACCACCCCCATCATGTTGCACGGCCCACCCACCACCACCACCGTAATGCCCAGCTGCTGGCGGTACTGGCGCTGCTGAGACTGCTGCTGGGACGGCCGGCGTGGGATGAGGGTTCATGACGCCCCACAGACTAGGGGAGAGCGCCGCCCGCTCCGCGCTCACCGGGCCGGGACTTAGACTCGGTCCTGCCATTCCCGGAATACGATGGTGAAGAGAAGGATTAGGACCCGGCCCCGGAATAGGAGGAGAACCCTGGATGAGCGGGGCAGCGGCGGGCCCCTGGATTACAGGCGAGCTCATCGGGGGGACCTGCATCGGGGAGGGGCCGGCGGGGAAAGCCTTTTTTGTTCGTATCTATATCATAGGTATACTGTGCATAATAAAATAATCCTGTAGTGTACCGTTATCACATTATGCTTACTTACGACTACTGTGCAACGTGAAAATAATGATGGAAAATATCGCCCTGCAGACTAATATAGCCAACTGAATCAATAGTGAACTATTCCATCCTTCGAACATTGTACATTAACGTTCACCGCAGCCTCTGGGGACCCCAGAGGGGCAGCGTCATTTTTCGGCGGCCCCTCACGGTTCGCGACTTGCGGCTCCTGTTTTCAAGTCATAAAAAAGTTTTTTAAATGCTGTCACAAAGTTTAAAATTCACAAAGCAGTGTACAGACCGCCAACACCTTTTACTGCAATATACAATGGTGGTACCTTAAAAACTAGATCCTGTAGATAGTTCCTAACAATGAAGACGTCAACAACGAAACTAATGTTCAAAGCACTGTCTTACACTCTTTATATACTGTAAGTGTACTATCTTGACCTCAGACGGCGCTGGAACAACCGCGCCCTCGAGTGGCGGCGGAGCCGCGGTTTTGGGACCATGCAAACCCGCTTTGGCGGGCGGCGATTTTGCGGGGGCGACTTGCGTGGTGTCCTGTAGTAGAATATAATAGGTTTGTTGTATGTGCATAATATGTGCCTGTCGCATATTGTATCATGTGTGTCCAGGCAATGTCTATTATAATATACACTCTGACTGAGGTGCATCGCCTTGTTCTTGTCTATTATCGTAATACACGCTAATAAAAATTAATGGTTCTCATACCAGCTAGTACGATATGAATATCATATAAGTACAGGATATGATACCTTGTTCGGAGCCGGCACGGGTTTTTTTTGCTGCTGCATGTGAAGCTTCAAATTTTCCAGTAACTGGCCACTGTCGAACAACGACCCAGTTGTGTGGCTCGCCGCGGGCGAGCTCTTTATGACGGTGTTTTTTTTATCTCCACTTGCTGCTTTTTGGCCGCTCTGCGCTACCAGATCGCCGAACGCGGTCTTGGACTTCTTTTCCGTCTGGAAAACCATTTTTCCTCCTCCACTTTTTGAAGAAGCACTTTGTGAAGCATTCCCTCCTCCGTTCCCAATGTTCCGCGAGCCGTCCTTACCACTGAGACCGTGCTGCGGGCCGTATTGGACGGTGCCCATCGGCCGGCGCCCCTGGCTGCGCGACCGCGGGCCATTCGTGTTGTTACCGGTGATGCTGAACGAAAAGCTAGTAGTACTGTTCTTTATAGCACTTGTGTTTTTACTATTATCAACAGCAGGCTCCGTACTGCTTGAGATGGGCGGAAGCGGGGCTTTCTTAGTGGGTCCCTCTTTCCGGACGGGACTGGGCGTCGCGCCGAACCTGTCGCTGTCAGCGGATTTTTTTTTCAAATCATTTGGTGGTGCAGCTTCCACCAGAGGGGACTCGACACCACCTGAAATGCCGGTGCTGATGGTGTCTTTACTGGTATTTTTTTTGGAATTTCTGGGGCCCCCACCCGTAGTAGACTCCCGGGAATCCTTTCGCCTCTTCTCTTTGCTAAGATCCCTTTTACTAGCAGCCTCAGGTTCTTCTCTACTGTCGCCTCTTTTCATGCTGAACGTTTTTTTTTCGTTACGGTTCTTGGGACGGATGATTTCTGACGGGCTGGTGTCAAATCTTGCTGCGTCCCTCGGTTCCTTCTTTTTTTTACTTCCTGACTTCTGCCCCTTGTGCGCATCATCCTGCGCGTCACCATTTTTCTTCTGTGCAACATTTTTCTTCTCAGGAGCAGCCGAATCGCCTTTTTCCGGCTCTGATTTTGTTTTGACATTTTTTTCAGCATCCGCCAGGACCACCTGCTGCCGGGGCGAGCTCGAGGGACGCGATAAGGACGAATCCGCTAGAGAGGGTTGTCGTCGTTTCTGCTTCCTCTTCTTCTTGGCATCATCATCGTCATCATCATCCTTTCCCACTAGTTTTTTACCAGCAGAAACATCGCTGTCCTTTTTGGAAGAATCTGGTGAGGGTCCCTTTTCACGCGACATCTGCGACCGGCTCCGTCCGCGACTTTTGTTGCTTCTGGGCGGGGGGGCCCTTCTTTCGCGGCTGTCCCCTTCTTTTCGGGCCCCTTTCTCCTCAGTAGGGGCCCGCATGAGATTTCGCTTGGTGGAGCGGCGGCTGTCATCCCTGCGGGCGCGTTTTTTCTTCCGACTATCATCGGCACAATTATTTGCGCCGCCGGTGCTGCGTCGGCTCGTGCTGCGTCGGGGCCCCTTCTTCTTGGGTAAGGTGCGCGAGTCCTTCGTAGGCTCCTTCGCGGAGCTTTCTTCACGTCTCCGGCGTTTTGTGGACCCCCTTTTCTGATTTGAACCTGTCCGGCGGCTATCCTGACTTCGCCATCGCCTCCTACTTCGTCCGCCCCCCTGGGAGCCGCGGGAGCGAGAGCGGGCGCGAGAACCTGACAGCCCCTTCTTCCCTCGGGTGGTGGATTCGCGCTGCTTGCGCACCCGCGCCGCGGCCTTGAGGCGCCGCCGGGCCGATCGGCGGGCCGAATTCGAGTCCGTATCCGTGGGGCTGCCTCGCGGGTCCCGATTTTTACGGTCTCGCACCTCTCTTCTACCGTGGCGGCGCGAATCCCCTCTCTTCCGGCGCGAATCAACGTTCGGCTTCTTCACGTCGCGTGAGTCCGGCGGGGAACCGGCTCTGCGGCGAGAATCCGTGGACTTTCCCCGCGAGCGCTTTCGCGACTCTTTTGCTCCCCTTTCTTGTGGTCCCGCTGCTTTCTTCGTGTGGGAAAGCTCTCGCCGGCGCGATCTGGAGCGCGGCGTCGAGCGCGGCGTGCTACGAGCGCGGCGTTTTTGAGATCGGTGCTTCTCGGGTGCTTTTCTTAGATCGGCGTCGGGCCCCGTGTTCTCGGTGCCTCGGTTGTCTTCCGCCTTCTGCAGCATTCCCATTCTCTTGTCCTCTTCGCGCCTTCTCTTGGATGCTTCTTCTTGTCCAACTTTCTTGCCAATATTTTCAGAAGCTTCTACTTTAGCACCCTCCTTCTTCTCATTCTTTGCGGATACTAAAGGTTCCTTTTCCACAGCTCGCTTGGGCCCCGACGAAGGTCCGCTCTTCAACGACTTTCCTGGGTCCCCTTTTTGATCCAACGACGTATTTGTCGAAATAGGCTTGGCAGCCCCATTGGCACCGGTGGGACGGCTGGCGGCGGTGTGACAGCTCTGTGCCGGGCTGTCTTTCGGCGTCAAGAAAGGCGAGCTATCCTGCGAGTCTTCGTCTCCTCGGTCTCTTTTTGTCGTACGCTCCTTCCGAGATGTCTTCCTGGAATTTTTCCGCTGATCGGACCCTTTTCCTTCCATTTCTGCTGGACTCGCCGGGCCGGCGAAATTTCCCAACTGATCCTTTTCTTTTCCAACAGACTTCTTCTTGAACGTCCGGGGATTGCTACCCTGAGAATCCTCCTCGTCGGATTTCCCTTCCGCGCGCTTGCGCTTTTTCTGCGGCGGCTCCTTCTTGGAGTTCTTCTTATTTTCTTCGCTCCGCGACGACTCCCGTCTTCTGTCAGTGGCCCTTTTCTTCTTCTTCTTTTCAGCAGGCTCCTTTTCAACTTTTCCTCGGTCACTTCTTTGCTGTTCCAAAGAAGAAGAAGCACTCTTAGTAGGTTTGAAAATATCACTCTTAGTAGGATCATGAGTAGTACCCTGAAGAGCGGAGGAGCCTGAGGAGACAGCAGGTTTCTTGCAGATTTCAGGCTCCTCTTTATTTTTTACAGGCTCCTCTTTTTCTATTAAAGCACCTTTGCGGCGGCGGCGCTCTTCCTCCTCTTCCTCTATGAGGATTTCCTCGAGTTCAGCGGCGACGTCTGTGGGAATCTCCTCCTTCCTGCTCCTCTTTTTAATCTTTTTCGCGACTTTTTTTTTCAATTTTTTGTTCTCAACAATATCAGAATCCTGATGAAAGTCAGAATCTGGCTGTTGTCTGCTCTTTAATTTCTGCTTCTTCTTGTTGATACTTCCTTTCTCTCGCAACCTTAGTTCAGAGTCGCTCCTTTCAGAATAATTTTGCTCATCTTTTTCCTTCTTCTTTATAGCATGATGATGATCCTTCTCCGAAGGTTTCTTTCGCGGAATTTTTTCTGACTCAGACGCGGCCTCGTATTTTCGATTTTCACTCTCGCTGCTCCTGCTTTTGTTCCGCTTTTCACTCCGGCAGGCTCCTCCTCTCTTTTGCTTCTCTATATCATTTTTCCAACGATGCTTTTGTTTCGAACGATGCTCCTCCTCGGAGCGTTCCTCCGAGAATTCGGAGGAGCCGCCGCTACTAGAGTCCGACTGTGAGTCCGAACTGGATTCTCCCGATCGAGAGGATTTTTTCTTTTTCCCCCTTCTTTTGGTAGTAGTAGGGTCGTCGTCCCTTTTCTTCTTCAAAGGCTCTGGGCCCCTGGATCCCTTCTTCGTATTTTTCTTTGTGTTTTCTTTCCTAGTAAATACACGGTCATCATTATTAAGCTTGTTGTCAGGGGCGGGAAGAATGTCTTCTATTTTCCTAGTGCTAGCGGAAGAACGACCTTTCCCTAGAGCATTGAGTTTCCTGGAATGCATTTTGAGTGCCCTCTCCGTCAATCTGGGAGGCTGAGGCTGCAATAAAGTGGATACAGTCGTATCTCCTGAGGATACAGGTTTCTTTGGAACAGGTTTTGCATCTTCTTCTTGCGAATCACCGTGCTTCTTTTTATTTGTTGTTGTCTTCTCCGGCGACGCAATCAGGGGCCCACTTTTTCGTCTCTCTTTCTTCTCTTTCGCTCTTTCCTTCTCTTCTCGGATTTCGGATTCCCTCGATCTTGCCGATTCTTCTCGATGTTTTCCTTTTTTTTTCTTCTTCTTTTCTTCACATACCTCTTCTTTTTCTAATGCTAGCTCTGTTGAAGAACTCGTAGTCGTGTTCTTCTTTTTCTCTAGAGACGATTTCTTCTTTTTCTCCAATGCTTCCATCGCCACCTTCTTTAAGACCGCCTCCACGCCTCTGTTTAATTGGATCTGCAGCGCGTCCTGCACGGCCTTCTCCTTCAGCTTGTCAGCTTGTGCTTCTTTTCTCTTCTTCTTAATCTTATTCGTAATCTTCTTCCTATTACGCAAACCCTCCGATGAGGAGCTCGAGGAGGCATTATTGTCGTCCTCCTCCGAACTATTATCATCAGAACTTTCTTCATCTTCAGAGCCATCAAGTGAACTACCAGATGATTCACCAGATGATTCGCTCTTGCTGCGCCTCCTTTTTTTGCTGTTTTTCCCCTTCTCCGACCTTACGTGATCACCGGCGACAGAGACCACCGAGGATTCGGATGTTCCGCCGGAAGAGCTGCCAGCGGAGGAGTCTCGGTTTTGGGTCCCTCTGCTCTTCTTCTTCGCGTCATCTTTTTGCGTCTTCAAATTTCTATTTGAAGATGACTTTTCCAAATTATTCGAGGACGTCGCCTGCTTCTCTTTTTTCTTTTTTTTTTCCGAACCATCTTCCTTTTCCGCGGGAGTCCTTTTACTGGCGTGCGCCCCTGCGTTTTTCGTCAATGCTTTCGAAGCAGAGTCAACAAATTTAGGGGAAGAGCCCACTTGAGGGGAAGATGCTGATGTGATCATAGTCTTTAGGGGTGAAGATTTCAAGCTCTCGACCTTGTTCAGAACCTTGGCTTTCGCTTTGTCCAACAAGCGGCTCGAAGTGTTAGGCTCTTCTTTGGGACTCGGACTCTGTTTAGGGTGGTCACGTTGTTGTTTCTCCTTTTTTCCGCCAGCATCACGGGCCCCTCTGGCTGGCCCTTCAACTTTTTTTTCGTCGACCAATTTTTTTCCCGAACGAGCAGAGCTGCCGCGGCTCCTACTACTACTAGAGCTGCTACTGGAGGAGTCCTCAGAACCAGAATCAGAATCCTCCTCAGAATCAGAAGAACTACTCCCACTACTGAAATCATCGCTCGAGCTGCTGGAATCAGACAACTGGGCCTTCTTCTTTGTTTTTTTCTTTCCTCCTTTTGAGGCTCCTCCTTTTTCCCCTGCTTTGTTGTGTTCTTTTGCATCTTTTCGTGGCTCTTTAACATTTCCGGCATCTTTTTTCAAAAACTCCTTCGTGCTCAACTTTTTCGTATCTTTGGCTAGCAGTAGTTTCTCCTCGGTCGTTACTTCCTTTTCCTTAGAAGAGAAGGAGTTTTTCTGTTTCTTGGAACCTTTTAGTCCAGTACTGTCGAAGCTACTGCCGCTGCGGGTCATATAGTCGTGCTGATCCTTCCTCCTCCTGCGCCGGTCAACAGATCCGCCTTTTCCCCCCTTCTCAAAGTCAACCTGCTCGCGGGACCCTTTCGGAGGGGGGCGACTTTCGGGCGACCCACCGCTCACGATTTCTTCTTGCCGTTTTTTCTTGGCCCTCTTCTTCTTATCATCATCCACATCAACCGCGCTCTCTCGGTCTTCCTTCCCATTTTTTTTTCGTCCACGCGGACGGCTTGCACCTATAATATTGCAGAATTTGTTGTTTACAATGTTTCAAAATTATGATAAGATTTGTTCCGAATATGCATTACTCACAGGCACACTTAGCATGGTTTAAATTGAATAGAAATAGTAGACGCTGTAGAAAATTTTTCGCAAATAGAAAATATCGCTCTTAAGACTCACTTTCAATATATTCGATCCAAGGCAGCGTCTGCGTTCATCAGTACCCTGAAAATGCGGAAAAGCATGCTAGCTGTTAGTACCGGAGGAGCTTTCCGCCGACGAACCCCCGGCCGAACCGCCGGCGGCGTGTGTGGAGCGTCTCTGCCGGCTCCTTTTCGTCCTCGACAGCTTCCTGTTGCTATTTTTCCCCATTTTTCATGTACAACGATTGGTACCAACTATGAAGTATACACTTAAATACGAAACAATTTCAACCGCGTGATTCTTGGCTTTTTTGGGGACTCAGAGTCAATTATTGGCCACCTCAGGGAATCTGGTCTGGTGAATATCGCTAAATCAGGGGGTAACAAGAAAGAATCTGGGATGACCTAGCTGGAAAAGCCGAGGGTGATATGCAAACTGTCGCGATATGCTATTTTTCAAAAAAGGAAATTAATCAAAAACTCCCGGAACATATGTGCAACAACGAGGCTGCCGAATGCAGAAAACCGGCATGTTAAGAAAAGATGTTTCGCACAAGACCAGCAAGAAACCAATACAACGACTATCCTGAGCCACACTTACACAATTATTTCAGATCGAAATTTATACACCCTCTTCCTCTTCTTATAAAGGAAGCTCGAACTACAACTCATCACCAAGAGGAAAAATTCTCCGTTTAAGAGCCATGCAATACTCAACTCCACCGCAACTCCTCCTGACTTCTATAGCTTTCTGTACAATAGAGCACGCACCTTGCCTGTACAATAGAGCAACGCTTTAATACTCTAGACAACTCAACTGACAATCATATAGTCTGAGAATTCATATGGATACCGCGCGACAACAGAAAGCGATTCAATTGTTTTTTATAAATGCTAATAGCGACATGAGGACAGCTGCAGGCGAAGGAAAAACACTTTTTTACAGGAAGATGCATCGGATACCTATGCAATATTATATTCTAGAATGCCGTACGGTGGAAGCAAAACATCATGATTGGGAAACATTGTGTTACGGGAAAAGACGGAAGGACCTATTACTAAATTAAAGAGGCAAGAGAACACGCGCGGCGTTATTACTATAGTTAGCGTACGCTTGTGGTACGCTAAGGTACACACGCTAAGGTACACTAGATACCATGTGCTGCAGACGTGGAGGATCGTCATGCTCTTTAGTGTTAGATTTTTATTTAATAGGGCTTTTTATAATGCATTTATACTATGGGGAATTTGAATCAAATTTTGTGGCAGGCAGTATACTTTTTTTTTCAACGAAAATTCACATCACAACAATTGCTAATTTCAAAATATTGAATGTCAGCAAACAGTGAGACAGTTCCTGCGGTGGACACATACAATATATGAGTGGGCTCCTTATGAATGCGATTTGTGAATGATGTCCTACATTTATTTGCATTTACTCTTCGACCGACTCGACAGATCCTATATTCATCCTATATTCGAGCCTATTCAATTCAATTCAATATTCATTGATACTACTTTCCTTGTTTGACTTTTTTTTTCACAATTAACGATAATTTTGATTTCCTGTGGTCCTCATTTTGATGTTTTCCATACTGAAAGGAGTCAGATGCCATGTTTATTATATCATCCATGTAATACAATTCAGATAGATGAGCGTGGCGATGTGCTCCTGTCACCCTTCCTATTTAATTTTCCACATCATTGCGCTACGTTCTCCTGCTCATTATTACTATATAGATGCGCTGTTAGTGGTTTTTTTAGTCCTCGATTCGTGATTCTAAATTTTCCAACACCTTTGCGGCGGCTGCGGCGTTCGGAAAATCGAAAACACTAGCGCCTGTAGCGCTCGAAATTCTGAACCGATACCAGGGCCCGCCACCAACGTACAGCGAGAGGGGCTCGTGTGCCTCGTTGTTTTCGGATTTTACTGTTGTGCGAAGTTTCCGGATCGCCTTTGTTACATTTCCAGGTACTTCCCGGAACCAGTAGCCGAACCACTTACTTGAGGGCACCCAG
>Ga0099797_100669_pt1 | contig 21134 bp, 8 predicted proteins | sample Uncmet_Sort48C_1_FD_89871 | JGI IMG/M metagenome (GOLD analysis project Ga0099797, IMG submission 89871) | Marine eukaryotic communities from CALCOFI LINE 67, Pacific Ocean - C012_Sort48C_1 | ecosystem: Environmental > Aquatic > Marine > Oceanic | place: Pacific Ocean: Monterey Bay | collected...
AAACTGAACGCATGCCTGACAGCCAACTTTTTTGCAATTATTTTTTTTTCAAAACAAGCATTAAATTTATAATACCAACTTCGTACGAATCCAATTCAGAGATAGATATTTTTTTTCAAAACGAGTACAAGATCGACAGATCAAATATTTTTTTCCAAAACGAGTAGAAGATCGAAAGATCAAACATTTTTTCCAAAACCAGCACAAGATCGAGGGACCAAGTATTTTTTTTCAAAACGAGCAGAAGATCGAAAGATCAGGCATTTTATTTCAAAACGAGCACACGGCCGAAAGATCAAGACTCAAATGTTTTTTTTTCAAAACGAGCACACGATCGAAAGATCAAGTATTTTTTTTTTTCAAAACGAGCACACGATCGAAAGATCAAGTCACTTTTTTTCAAAACGAGCACAAAGTCGATAGATCAAACGTTTTTTTTTTTTCAAAACGAGCAGAAGATCGAAAGATCAAGCGTTTTTTTCAAAACGAGCACAAGATCGACAGAGCAAGCATTTTTTTTCAAAACGAGTACAAGATCGAAAGATCAAGCATTTTTTTTCAAAACGAGCACAAGATCGAAAGATCAAGTATTTTTTTTCAAAACGAGCACAAGATCGAAAGATCAAGTATTTTTTTTCAAAACGAGCACAAGATCGAAAGATCAAGTATTTTTTTTCAAAACGAGTACAAGATCGAAAGATCAAGTATTTTTTTTCAAAAAGAGAGTCCCGCTGTGGTAGTGCGTTTTGAGATCCAGAAAACCTTTTATAACAATTTGTAGTGCGTTTCGAATTCCAGAATACCTTTCGTGGTGCGTTTTGAGAGTGCCTCTGTGGTAGTGCGTTTTGAGATCCAGAATGCCTTAAATTTTGTAGAAATTGTAGTGCATACGGCTTTGACTTTTGAGAGAGAATTGAGGTAGTAGGTTTTGAGATCTGAAAGTCAAACTTTCTGTAGTAATCATTCATCCAAAAGTCAGACTATATACGATAATCATCGATGTCATATGATCAAGCTTTAAACAATTGAACGTGTCAGAGTCCAGAGATCGACTTTTTCAGAATATATGTCAGAGATTGAGTTTTTAAAGATCAAAAAAATTCGTGCACAACGTTTGTGGTTTTTCCATTTAAAGATCAAAAAGGTTTAGTGTGCATGCAGCAGCATGGTTTAAAGATCAAAAAATGTTAGTGCCCATAAATGCATGGCTTTTCAAATTTATCCTGCGTCAGGATCAACACACATCGCTTCAACAAAGTTACAAATTTCACTATTTGCGCCTTCTTTATATTTGCACTGTAATACCTTCTTTATATTTGCACTTTAAATTTTAATACCTTCAAGTTCTTTAATTTACCTACCTTTACTTAGTTAATAGTAAATTAAAAATGACATACACAACGTAATAAGCTCTGATTCACAGTGTGGCTATACCGATACCATACGCACACACGAGACTCTTCGTGGGCTTCTTTTAATCATAATGATAGTGGCTGCCTTTCTTTCTCGAATCTCTACTGCGCATTACATGACTGTCATTGAATAGATTGAAACTCCAACATAAATATCTCGAATCCGATGGCTTGAAGTTTCTCTCTTGAGCGTTCCTGCTCAATGATCGCCTTTTTTCGCATGGCTTACGACCCCCTTTTTCTAGACTCACACAGTTAGTTTGACAGGTTTTTCTCACACAGAGAATTTGACACGGGATATCATTTTCGGTCGTGAACCAATGATACGCCCACTGGAGCATATCAACATGATTAAGCTTCTAGAATATTGGCAAAGTATTGGAAAATGTCAGATGATATCATAAGTAATACTAAGTTTTTGGCAAATACCAACGTGCTCTTTTAATCGAGTCAGAAAGTGTCTTTAGGCTTGTTGGAACCTACCAACATGATTACTCAGCTGGTAAGTTTTTATAATATCGGAAAATGTGTAGTACTTGTTGGCGAGTACCAACGTGTTCTTTTAATCGATCCAGGCAGTGTCTTTGTGCTTGTTGGAACATACCAACATGGTTAAGTTTTTATAATATCGGAAAATGTGTAGTACTTGTTGGCGAATACAAACGTACCCTTTTAATCGAGTCAGAAAATGTCTTCGTGCTTGTTGGAGCATACCAACATGATCACTCAGCTGGTAAGTTTTTAGAATATCGGAAAATGCGTAGTACTTGTTGGCAAATGCCAACGTCTTCTTTTAATCGATCCAGACAGTGTCTTTGTGCTTGTTGGAACATACCAACATGGTTAAGTTTTTATAATATCGGAAAATGTGTAGTACTTGTTGGCGAGTACCAACGTGTTCTTTTAATCGATCCAGACAATGTCTTTGCGCTTGTTGGAACATACCAACATGGTTAAGTTTTTATAATATCGGAAAATGTGTAGTACTTGTTGGCAAATACCAACGTGTTCTTTTAATCGAATCACTCAGAAAGTCAAAACGTCTGTGTAAGAGACGCTACAATTAGCCGTGTCTCCCCCAGGCGAGCAGCGCAAGCTGTCTCGCCGCCCGCCCTCTTTTCAACCTCGCCACCCATCACACTGCTCGGATTTTTCTTTTTATATCACCTCCTCATAATTCATTTCCGCCCTCACATACTCGGATTTTTCTTTTTATATCACCTCCTCATAATTCATTTCCGCCCTCACATACTCGGGTTTTTCTTTTTATATCACGGAGGCGGTGGTGATTGTGGAGGACCTGGTTGCGATGGAGGCGTTGATGGCGGAGGCGGCGCTGGCTGAGACGGTGGAGGTGATGACGGAGGCGCTGGTGATTGTGGAGGACATGGTTGCGATGGAGGCGTTGATGGCGGAGGCGGCGCTGGCTGAGACGGTGGAGGTGATGACGGAGGCGCTGGTGATTGTGGAGGACCTGGCTGCGATGGAGGCGTTGATGGCGGAGGCGGCGCTGGCTGAGACGGTGGAGGTGATGACGGAGGCGCTGGTGATTGTGGAGGACCTGGTTGCGATGGAGGCGTTGATGGCGGAGGCGGCGCTGGCTGAGACGGTGGAGGTGATGACGGAGGCGCTGGTGATTGTGGAGGACATGGTTGCGATGGAGGCGTTGATGGCGGAGGCGGCGCTGGCGGAGACGGTGGAGCTGATGACGGAGGCGGTGGTGATTGTGGAGGAGGTTGCGATGGAGGCGTTGATGGCGGAGGCGGCGCTGGCGGAGACGATGGAAACAGTGATGGTGGAGGTGATGGCGAAGGCGGTGGTGATTGTGGAGAAGGTTGCGATGGAGGCGTTGATGGCGGCGGCGCCGCTGGAGGAGACGATGGAAACAGTGATGGTGGAGGCGATGAAGGAGACTCTGTTTTCTTCCTGCAACTACAGAATCCGGTCGGGCTGCAATCCCATTTGCTGTTCCAGACTACACTACACTGTTGCTCTGTTCTCCACTCGCACGAATCGTTGCCGTCCCGCCGCATCTCCCACCAAGTCGCCACACATTCCTCACACAGCTGTGCGTCGGTTTTAAGATAATCGGAAGAAGTTTTGTCCATGCAGCTACCTGCCTCGAGCCCGGCACAATAGTCCCATTTCTTGTTCGGATTGTCACCACACAATTCTCGTTCTGTTTTTTCCCTGCAGTCACAGAATCCCGCGGGGCTGCAGTCCCATCTGTAGGACGAATGTGAAGCGTGACACTCTTTGAACCCATACCAATCGAGAAGTTTCGGATCCCACCCCAATGGCTGGCTGTCATCACAACCGTCGTAAAAATTTGGAACGCCGAAACACAATCCGCACGTCTCGTCGCCTGAACGTCCGTAACTGAAGCTTCCGGCGTCTTTATTTTCCGGCGAACACGCTTGCTGGCAAGAATACTTTCCGTCAAGCCACCACTTTTTCAGCCAAGAGCGGCACCCTTCAGTGATGGTCTTCGCCGAACATCCATCGCCTGAGACGTAACCGTCTGTCCATTCCGCCCAGCGATAGATCCCATACAGTGGCTCAGCACATTCATAGTTTTTCTTTTCGTGGAAAGTTTTTTCGGTGCATTGCCCCTCACTGATATCTTTGCCCGCATTCCATTCCCACTTCTTTGCCTTCGGATTTTCATCACACAACTCTTTGGGGGTTTTTCTTCGGCATTTACCCCCTTCCCACTTGTTACTGAAATCTCCCAGACACTCTGGCTCTGTTTTCTTCCGGCATTTACCCCCTTCCCACTTGTTCCTGAAATCTTTCAGACACTCTTGCTCTGTTTTCTTCTGGCATTTACCCCCTTCCCACTTGTTCCTGAAATCTTCCAGACACAGTTCTGGCTCTGTTTTCTTCCTGCATTTACCACCTTCCCATGTGTTCCTGAAATCTTTCAGACACTCTTGTTTTGTTTTCTTCCGGCATTTACCCCCTGTCCATGTGTTTCTGAAATCTTCCAGACACTCTTGTTTTGTTTTCTTCCGGCATTTACCATCTTCCCATGTGTTTCTGAAATCTTCCAGACACTCTGGCTCTGTCTTCTTCTGGCATTTACCCCCTTTCCATGTGTTGCCGAAATCTTCCAGACACTCTTGTTTTGTTTTCTTCCTGCATTTACCACCTTCCCATGTGTTCCTGAAATCTTTCAGACACTCTTGTTTTGTTTTCTTCCGGCATTTACCCCCTTTCCATGTGTTTCTGAAATCTTCCAGACACTCTGGCTCTGTCTTCTTCCTGCACCCCCAGCTGTTCCAGGTCCAGGCCCATGTATATTCTGGGTCACCTCTGACACATGGCACAATCCACCAAAAGCGAGGCTCCGCAGTCTCCTCCGTCACAATGTCCAAGGTTGTCTTATTTTCTGCATCTTTCAAATTTTCTGTCATTAATATGGTTGTTTTTATTCCGTTTTTTGTTTCTTCCAGCACGACGTTGTCTCTCCCATTTCTGTTTTTTGTTTCTTCTAGCATTATGGTCCCCATCACTATATCCCGAAACATGGCAAGGACAGGCGTGGGATTCTTGTGTAATTCGGTGATGAGCGTCTTCGCGTTGGCGTTTTCTGGCACCGTGATCTCGACGAATAGTGTTCTTGTCTTTGACACAACATCAATGCCGTCATTATGATTTTTTGGCGTCATAATGTCAGATTCTGACTCACTGCTATTAATAGCGAGTTTTGTAGGAGCATAAATAGACCTATTAGAAGTGTGATTCTGGCCAGCTGAAGTGTGATCCCCAGGAGAGCGCTTTTCAAATTTCCGACCGTCTTTGACACAACGACCGTCATTCTTCCGTGCTCCCGTTTCGGTGAAAGCGCTGGAGATACCATCTTCGATCTTGCCAACGAAATTGAAACTCCTTTGCGAAATTAAAACAGAGAACTCGTCCGCGGTAATACTGTTGGTGTTAATACTCGTGAGGATAACATCCTTGAGCCCAATACAGAGCGGTTTGGTAGGGTTTTCGCCCAACCCAAATTTCGGATCCGCCCAATTTTTGAATATACCGGCCTGCCCTGTCTGGGAATCTACAGGCACCGTAGAAAAACCGACCACAGGCACAAATGGCTGCATAGTAGAGATCGCGCCAAAGAGTAAGAGAGCGGCAAACATGCCAACGCCAAGGCCCGACTTCAAGTCAGACTTGGATCCCGACTTCAAGTCAGACTCGGATCGCGGGAGGCGAAACATTGCGCGCCGAGTCATTGCTTTTTGGATTTTTGGGGGTTTGGTAAATAGTCGTAGGTTACCGTTTGGTAAAGTTATGACTCTTGCGCAGAATTTTCGTACTGAGGCGAAGAAGTTCCGGGTGGAGAAGTTCCGGGCGAAGAAGTTAGTGGGGTCCTGATGAATTTGGATTCGATTCCAATTCGTTAAACTTATTGGCCTTTAAGTCACTTCACTGGCTGGGTGTTCGTCTGACGCGTTGTCTTCGGAGAAGACTCGGCTACCTGCGGAGAAGAATGTCTTCGGAAAAGACTGTCTTCGGAGAAGATTCAAGACTGTCTTCGAAGAAGACCGTCCTGAACGGTACGGGCCAAGAGTTACAAAAATCACGGGGGTCCTGTAATCGTCGAAATCTAGACAAATTCGCAAGGGGTCAGAAAGACAATGGAAGTGGTCAAACACTCGGTATTTTGCTCTGCTGTGTAAATTGTTGACAAGATTGCAGAAGTTTGAAATTGCATTTGGAATTCGGAGTTTGAAATTACAGCTGAGCTCAATGATTAGCCCCTTAATAGTTTTGAATATGCATCGCCGCGGCCCGAGATGTCATGTCATGAACAGTGTGCAACTCAATGGAGTATGAGAGAATCAGATTATTGACAAGAGACTTCCGCACATGCATTGCGATTCAATTGCAATAACCGGACTTAATGACAGTCTGAGTTGCAATAACCGGACTTAATGGCGGTGGATGAGAGGTCCAGAACAATGAAGAAACTCAATTTGCGCCCCCTACATGAATCTGAAAAATTTCAATTTGCGCCCCGCACATGCATCGTGTTAGACTCGTGCTATGATGTGATGCCAATTGAATGTTGCCAATGCCAGTCATGTCATCATTGATGAAACGGAAAGATCTTTTAGATAGACTGCACACGTCTAAAGCACCTCCTTCCGCTTACGTTAGAATTGCCAGAATGTTTTCAATATGTTCTTGAATCGTTGTTAGAATTTGCCAGAACACAAATACAATTCAAATTGAATTTCAGGAACACAATGCGTGATTCCTTGAGTTTTTCACAATACACTTAATGAGTTTAAATTTCAGCCCAAATTTCAAGAATCATGATAAATCTGATTTCATCATCATCTGGGAGGATAAATCTGATTTAAAATCACGGCTCCTAATTATTGATGCCAGACAGTTTAAGTTACTAACTGTTTTGAGACAACTGCGCTACTGATCATTGCCACAACTGCGGATGCCAGACAGTTTAAGTTACTAACTTGTTTGAGACAACTGCGTTACAAACTTCGCGTTACAACCTTCGCGTTACAAACTCCGCGCTACACACTCCGCGTTACAAACTTATGAGTCTGATTCTGATTGCATCATTGCAAGAAAACTTCAGGTCAGCGTTGTGAAAACTCTTGTGAAAACTAAATAACTGACGCACTAGCAGATTCCTTTTTTTCGTGGTGGACAAGCAGACTCCTTTTCTTCTCTATGGACAAACAGCAAAAGAAAACTGTGAGCTATTCAAGAAGTTTCTGCAGCGTGGTCCATCGGAATTGGATCCCTGATTCCCTCTTCTTGTGAGTCTCTTCTTGTGACACAAGAAGAGGGAATGTTCAGTTAGTAATATGTCGCTTTGACGTTCTCACTGTCGAGAATATAAATTTCGCATGTCAAAGGACTAAATTCTAAACAATCCGAAACTAGTTTTGGCGAAACTCAGCTGTCGAAAAATGCACTCAGCTGTCGAGATTCTTTGAAAATTACACTTTTTCAATTTTTCAGATTTTGTAAAAACAAAAAATCTAAGAAGTTGAAGGATAGAAATACGCTTATTAATATTTTGTAAAAAAAAAGGGATACTACCACTGCTATTTTTTTTCTGATGGGCTCCTCTTTCTGATGGTCTCCTCTCTCTGATACTCTCCTCGTTCGATTTTTATCGCGATTTCAAAACTTCAAGGTCAAAATTTCAAGGAGGGACATGTCATGACGACAAGAATGAATGAACTAAGTTAGGGACAAACAACAACTTTTTAAAATTAGTTTTCCAAATATAAACGCAATAACTTTCGAAATTCGATTAACTTTAAGAGAAGATGACTACCGGTAAGCGATTCCGAATTTTCTTCAAATTTTCTTTAAATTTTCAATTAGTAAATTTCTTACGATGAAAGCTGAAACACAAAAACAAACAAATACTCCTGGATTAGAAACACAGGAATTTTGCCATACTCCTGGATTAGATATTCCTGGACTAGATACTCCTGGATTAGATACTCCAAGCGCGTAAGCTGCTGCCAAACTAAACAAAACAATTTCTTAAATTCTTTCGGTCCCGGAAGGACCCTCCATGAATCCATCATGATCGATACTGAGATCTGATTGAATTTGAAGCCACCTCCTTCAGATTATTCTGATTATCATTGATTATCATTTAATTTGATGGATAACGTTGAAGTTTAACCTTCTGGCTCGCACGTACAACCTTCGCTAGCTGCGAACTTTGTGATATCATTAGCGTTATTGTAACTTTAAGTTTTGCAGATCTTGTTAGCGTTATTGTAACTTTCAGTTTTGAAATGCAGATCATTGATGATTGTTGGTCCTTAGATATAGCCCAGAAACACAAATTGCAGATCATGATGTTGGTCTTTAGCTCTAGCGCACAAACACGTTACACAAACTCTGAAAAGATAAAATAAAACTTCGAAACACAAATAAATACTCCCTCCCAAAGCTAACTGCAATAACACACTCCCCAATACGTGGCCAGATTCATATATAGTAGGCCGACACTCTGGTAATTCTGGTAGAATATTCCAACACTAATTGTTTGTCCAGATTGTCAATCAATCTCTGTCCATAGTGTCCAGATTGTCAATTCAGCTCTCTCAGGGTTCTGAACCCTGTGGGACCGTTCAAAGAAATTCCACTGCAATGATTCTAAGTGACAATGTCCTGTAGATTTCTCTCAGGACCCAAAGAAATTTCCTGTAGATTTCTCTCAGGACCCAAAGACATCACTCGTTGCCAATACGGTCACCAGTTGCCAATACGACCGACTTCGGCTGTGTGGTGCCCAAGATTGTTGCGTTCCTCCCAATGTAATTACTAAGTTGAAATTAGTAATTTCTCCCATTTTTTCTAAAATCGACTCCCGATAAAAAAAACGGCATCACTCTTACAATAAGAAAATAGACTTACAATAAGAAAATAGACTTACAATAAGAAAATAGACTTACAATAAGAAAATAGACTTAGAATAAGCAAATAGACTTACAATAAGAAAAACGCTAAAGCGATTCCAAGCACAAAACCACCTGGAGAGGCTCTGTTATCTGCGGCCCCTCCTCCTCCGCCAGCTGGTGGCGTGGCAACGACTTGATTTAAGTTGCTATCTTCTGGCGTTGCCGGGTTTAAGTTATCTTCCGCCATCGGTGCTTCCTCCATCGGTTCCGTCATTTGTTGCGCGACTTCTGAGTCTTCATCATCATCATCGTCGTCTTCTTCTGCTTCGACCGCCACTTCTTCCACAACCACTTCTTCTTTCGTCACGATTTCTTTTTTGACTGGCGGCTGAGTTTCGATCTTGGCAACATTTTCGAGCTCGAGGTCCTCTACGAGGGCAGATTGGAGTTCTTCACCGAAATCCTGGAACAATGAGTCTGCATTTCCTCCATCATCTGGACCGTCTTCATTATTTTCTCCTTCACCACCTCCTTCTGCAAAAGATTGTTCGAGCTTCGCAATAGATTGTTCCAATTTCTGAGACACTTCCGATTCTTCGGAAGTGTCATCAGTTTCAGAATCTTCTTCGGTAGTGTCCTCAACCACCACGCCATCTTCTTCTGTGACCGTCTCCACAGTCTCCAACGTAACGCGAAAATCAATCTCCAAATCAATCTTGCCTCCACTCAGTTGTCTCTTAGACTCTCCCTCCCACTTTTTGGGATTTTTCTTCTGATTTTTCTTCGACGCCGACATACGACGACGTGCTTTAGATTTCGCATTGATTCCTGCAATTTCGATGAGAGGGCCGCCTTCTTCAACCGGTGCCAAATCCATCATTTTGCGAAACCCGGATACCAGTTTGGATTTTGCGTTTTCATTGTCCAATAAATCTTTCGCGACTTGATCTGCGGAAATCGAGTCATCATCGGCAGTAATCGAAATCGGCAGAGCCACAGGGCGTACCTTCTTTTTAACAATTTTCTTCTGAGTCACCGTTTTGGTGGGTTTGGCTTTTTCTTTTTCTGCTTTTTCTGCGGCTGCCTTTTCTGCAGCTGCCTTTTCTGCGGCGGCGGCTTTTTCCGCAGCTGCCTTTTCCGCGGCTTCCTTTTCTGCGGCAGCTTCGGCGGCTTTCTTCTCTGCCGCTTCCTTTTCTGCGGCGGCTTTTTCCGCTTCTGCGGCTGCTTCGGCGGCTTTCTTCTCTGCCGCTTCCTTTTCAGCAGCGTCCTCAGCGGCTGCAGCCTCAGCCGCCGCTTTCTCTGCCTCCTCAGCGGCGGCCTTCTCAGCAGCCTCCGCAGCGACTCTCTCAGCCTCGGCTTTCTCTGCGGCTTCAGCGGCCTCCGCAGCCAATCTCTCGGCCTCGGCTTTCTCGGCCTCGGCTTTCTCTGCTGCTTCCTTTTCAGCAGCTTCCTTTTCAGCAGCTTCCTTTTCGGCAGCTTCCTTTTCTGCAGGACTCCGGCCTTCTGGCCAAGCAATTAGCGAGTCATCCGACGGCTTCTGCATTTTAAATTCTGCTCCATAAGGCAGTGTCAGCGCGGTGCTTTCTGGATGGATATTGACTTTCAAATTTTTCAGAAGATCAGCTCCAAACTTGTCAAGGAAACTCGTCGCCAAACTTTCTTCCAACTCTCTCCGATATTTATCGCACTTTACGAGTTGAGTGAAGCCGAACTCGGCACTCTCGCCATCCATGGTAGGTGTCGTTAAACACGCCAACTTTTCAAAATTGGTTGTGGGCAAGAGAGCGCCGATTTCAAATTGGAAGATGTTTTTATCAGTCTGCTTCGAGACCTTGTCACAGTCGAAACCGTCCAGCACGGCCGCGGAAGTTTCGTCTTCTTGCAGCAGAGCGATCTTCTGTTCAGAGAGACCATAGCTTTTTGCACCGAAGCTCTGGCAGTAAGATGTCATCTTTCCTTCTGGACCGTTCTCCTTATTCTCCTCAGAAGAGTCTTTTAAGAACGTGTTGAACCCACTCACGAGAGTATCGGCGAGCACTCTTTCCTTTTTGGCCGCGTCTTTTCTCTTCTCATTTGTTTCGGCATTCTCTTTCATGTTGTCGTGGCAAAAGGGAGAGGAATCGACAGAATCAGCAAGCTCAGAATCAGCAAGCTCGGCATCAATCTTAAGGGAGATTCGAGGCTCGCAGTATTTCTGGGAAGCGTTTTCTTCCTTTAAATTCCTTGCTTCCTTTTCTTGTCGTGTCTTTGCCAAACGTCTTTCTTGTGTCTTTGCCAAACGTCTTTCTTGTGTCCTTTCTTGTGTCTTTTCCAAACCGTAACGTCTCAATCTTTTGTGAGTCTTTTTAATAAGGGACAGGCGTCTTCTTTTCTCCATAGACTCGGGTTTAGGGTTTTCGACCTGTGTGAGAGAGAGAGAGAGAGAGTTATCAACTCAATCGACGAATTATAACGGCGAATTATCAACGAATTTCAATTGACGATAATTTCAGACTCCTATAATCTATTGACGCCAAGTTAACCATCTCAATGACAGTACTGTCAACGAATCGAGCTTCAATGAGTCGATGTTTTATCTCACTGTAGTTGAACAGCTTAGAAAGAAGCTTGACAGTGACTCATAAAGTTAAACTATTTGAATTTTACAAACTGAGCAGTGAAGTCCGACAATAAGACTGAAGACTAATCATTTTTTCCTAAAAAGCAACTCAATTATAGGACAACAAACTGGAGAAGCAAACAGAAATATACCTGCAAACCACAAGCCCCCTTCCATACAGTGAGCAAACCACACTCTTTCGCACTCCTGGCCGTTTGATCGGTTACACAGGTGATGCATTGACTTCTCTGCAATTTCTGGCAAGGCTGACTCTTATCGTCCGGATTGCATTTGATGTGGGGGAAAATGTAGCGACACATCTCCACAGTGGTAATCTCCGGGTTTTTCTTCTCATCATCTCCGAATTTTAACTTGGTGACGTCTTTATAAGCGCATTTTTGATTTTCCCGATTACACTCACGGTCCTCTTCTTTTTTATAACAATCGTACGCACATTTTTTTTCATTCTCAAAAGAATTTTCGAACTCTTCGAATTTTTTTTCCTCTTCTTCTTCCTCTTCAGTTTTTTCTGACAAGACTCTTTTAGGACTCTCCTTTAATTCTTTCATCCTTTTTAAATAGGCTTGCTTTTTCTTTTTTCGCTCCATGACTTTTGCGCGGGGATTGTAGTCTTCAAAGTTTGGACATAGTGGCGGGTAAATTGCTGTTTTCATCTCAGAAGCTTCTTTCTCCTTGATCTTGCCGCTCTTGCGAAATTCTTCAGCATCAAAGCCTGGCAGTTTGTTCAACATCGCCATCGCTTTTGCGGACGATTCGTCGAGTTCTTTCGTCTCATTCTCGTCGAGTTTGTCTTTAGAAAACAATTTCTCCCTTCTCTCCTTCTTGAAAACCGTCCCCATCAAATAGCGCCACGTCTGCATCGTCTTTCCTTCGGCATCATTCAGTGCAAGCTCGATCTCTGCAAGACGGGCGAGATTTTCTTGTGATGAATTATTTGAATTATTATCATCATCATCATCATCAAGTCCGTCATCATCGTCAGAATCATCATCATCATCATTACCCTGCTTTTCCTGTCGCTCCACCAGTTGGGCCGCTTTTTCTTTTCGGTCTTTTAAAGTCTTCAGATTTTCCACAGTCACTTCAAGCTTATCCGTTAACTGTTTGATCTTTTTTGTCTTCTTGTCAGTCTTCTTGTCACCAATCTTCTTGTCGTCACTCAGTTTTCTTTCATTCACCGAGTCATCGGAGAGAAGACGACGTTCTTTTTTGTCGTCCTCATCAAGACGACGTTCTTCGTCATCGTCCTCGGAGTCTTCTGGAATATCTTCCTGTGCTTCGCTTTCCAGCGTTTCGACTTCCTCCGTATCAACTTCAAGCTGTTCCGACAAGCTTTCCAATTCTTGCAATTCGGTTTCCACTTCGTCTGTGTCGACAAACCGCAGAGCCTCCACCGCCGCAGCTTCCGTTTGTTCGAATTCCAACTTAGCGGCTTCTGCAGCAGCTTTCTCTGCTTCGGCTTTTTCAATTGCGGCTTTTTCTGCTTTTTCAATCTCATTTTTTTCAACATCATGAACAAAGGTTTCCGCAGCTTTCACCATGTCGCCGCCCCCCAACCCCAGATTGGCCTGCCATAATCCCTTTACCTGTTTCAATGCGACCCATTTCTCCTGCGCCTCTCTCGGCACAAAGGTGGTATACCCCGAGGAATAAGTGTCATCTGGTAAGCCAAGAGCGATATCGCGATTGTATAGCTCTTCGAGGGATTTAGTCGTTCGACAATCGCCCAAGCCGCCGAGATGCTTGTCGTCTTGAAAATTCGTGTCCGCGTCCAAATAAAACCACTGGTAATGGAAGGGGGTTTCGTATATGAACATGATCTCTTGCTTTTCTTCTTCATTTTGATCCAACAACAACTCCCCCAACACTTTCTCCCTCTGCTCCTGAATCAAAGCAGAAGGCACCGGCTTCAATTCGTCCACTTCTTTTTCTTCAGAATCTCCTTTCAAATAAAAACAGCGACTCTCGCCAGATACCTTGTCTCGATCCTCCACACATCTCCACAACTGATCGTCCGGAGACCGTGCCTGCTGTTTATACGAAAGACACAGCTCCCCCCGGTTCCGCCAGCCAAATTGCCCCGCAAAATGCGAAAGCTTGTCGCTCAAACTCAAAGGGGTCGGATCAATCGTATACATTCGATGAGACGGCGGCTCAGCTGGTTTGACCTCAAGTCGTCGCTGTGCAGATTCAGAGACAGCTTTTTCTCTCTTGCGAGGGGGTGGACCGCCGAGTCCTCCTCCTCCGCAGGATTTGTGGTTTCCCTTCACGTCTTTGCGACAAGTCGGCGACAATTCCTGGCTGTCCGATGCTGTCGATGCGGAACTCTCGCTGACTCGAGTTACTGTTTCGGTCCCGGAAGGGTCGGAAGCCTGATTGGAAGCCTGATTCAACTGGACCAAGGGCAAACCGTGGACCTGATTCAACAGATTGTGTCCAGAAAATGCGATTTGAGCGCCCACCAGCACTTTTCTGAGTTTTGCCATTTTCTGTTTTTTGTTTCTGACACTTACTGATACTGACACTTGGTCCTTTTTTGTTTCTGACGCTTTGTTTCTGACGCTTTGTTTCTGACACTTCTTGGTTCTTTTTTGTTTCTCTGACACTGGGTCCTTTTTTGTTTCTCTGACACTTGGTCCTTTTTTGTTTCTCTCACACTTGCTCTTTTTCTTTCTTTTCGCGAAATCCTTTTCTTTTCGCGAGTTAGTATTCCGAAGATTATCACTTATAGATATTTGCACGATTTTTTTACGATCTGGATTCTATATTCTTTTTCTGAAGATTTTTGATTTGGTTTTGAATCTTGATTTTGAAAATTGAACTTCTTTTTTAAAAAACTGATTTTTTTTTTTTTTGACACACTTAGAACAATTTGGAAATGCGAGATTAAAATAGAACAATTTGGAATTCAAACGCAATGAGAATTAAAATAATTCACTTGATAAAATCTTTTTTACTCTACGAATTTGAAAAAACAATAAACACTGATTTTTACTCTACGAATTTGAAAAAAACAATAAACACTGATTTTAGCTGCTACTTTACGAATTTGAAAAAACAATAAACACTGATTTTAGCTGCTACTCTACGAATTTGAAAAAACAATAAACACTGATTTTAGCTGCTTATGAAGTTCTTAGCTGCTTATGAAGTTCTTCTTGAATGGAGAAAGACACACTCGATACTGATACTATTGGTAGAAATAATCGTTGCGGAGAATGTTTTTCAACTTATCCGACAACACTAACCAAGTTTGATTGTCTAACCAAGTTTGATTTTCTAGAATATCGAAGATGCAAACTGTAATTATTTTTTTTTCGATGATGGAGAATCGATTTGCGATTTCAATTCACTCACAGCAATCATTACGCCCACAATCTACTCCGACGAATTAATAGCGCCCGTATTTAAATCCGCCGACGAATTAACAACGCCCGTATTACTCCGCCGACTCACAACACCCGTGTATTCAAGTCCGCCGACGAATTAACACAACACCCGTAACGGTACTACAGACTGAGCTCCGCCGAAACATATGGGAGGCCCATAACTGAACCTCACAGATCGCGACAACATTGTCATATGATCAGAACACACCACTGTACAGTGTAGAGACATCAGACACGTCAGACATCTTGGTAAGACTCACTAACTACCGAAGACTCGAAATGAATGAGTCACAATGACTACCGACGACTCGGATCTTGGCAAGACTCGTCACCCACTATTACTAGAAATAGTTTCTTGCTAGAGAGTGAGGTCGCCCGGTTCTTCCTCAGAGGAGCCTTGCTTGGTTAAGTTTGCCAATGATGAGATGTCTGGGCAAACATATGATCTTGCTGTCACTGTGTGATCCCACTTATCTTTTGAGTCCTGCAAACATAATCTGGAGTTCAACTTCCTTTACTTTACTGTCACGCAATCACTTGAGTTAACTACTCGGCTCTTTTTGTCATTGCTTCAATGACAATGAAGTTTGAAACTTTTCGCCACGACTCAGGTGAAGGTGAGTCACTTCAAATTTGACAGCTGTCAGATCCGTTTCACTAACGACGACGTTACTCAAATAATAATTTTCCGCGTTTAATACTATTTCGCCGGTTTTTCTTCAACTTTCAAAATTTTTGTCACCAACTAGAACTTTTGGCGATTCAATTGATATTATTTCTATCACCAATAGATCATGAAAATTATCAGCGCTTTCTTTATGACTGCCAGAACCACTGCACTGAGTCACTCACTGTTCTTCACAAGAACTGATATAATACCAGTCTTAAATGTAACTTACAATGCATTTTCTTTTAATTTTTTGAGATCGTTATCTCGATTCTCGTGCGGCGCCCATTGAAATATGAGCGTTTAACGACTCTGTTTTAGAGAAATTCAAATGAAATTATGAAACTTAAGACATACGATAATACAATTAAACACGGTGTATAACTGATTTCTTGAATGTTCTTGGATATATTTTTTTCCTCTACCTCTGAAATGAATCTGACGAAACTGAAAGAATAAAACTAAACACTGCTAAACACTGTATCACAGATAGTGAGGTATGAAATGGTAATAAAACACAGATAGTTAGGTATGAAACGGTAATAAAACTGACCGTCATACGTAACTCAGAACCTTCTATAATAGATGCTGTCAGCGTTTTTCTGAAGTAACTTCAGAAGTTGTCCGTTGTTTTTCCATTAGTCAGTTGTACGTAATTTTTTAAATTAAACACTTGTTACTTGTAGAAAGTTAGAAGTTAGAACAAGTTTTGAGACAATGCCAATGATGAATGGAAACACTTTAATGATGAAGAAAACTTGCCGCACGGAATAAATTCGACCAAATGAAACACTCTAGTTAAAATTTCTCCTGAAGTGAACGATATCCCATGAATGATGACTGCCATGCATTGCCAATAAAATTAGGTATAAGTCTATCACTCGCGTAAGTAAATGGGCATCACGACTGTCTTTAGTTGAAATTGGTATACTATCACTCGCGTAAGTAAATGTGACAAAAATGCTATCCGCCAGATAGTCTCATAGTTCTTTTTCGAGTCTGTTCTTTCCTCGAGTCTGTGCCGTACGGTATGAGGCCTCGTGATAAGTAACACCTGAGGTAGCCTCATATCATCCCCCCACACTTTGTCCTCCCCAATGATTTTTGCACCCCTCGACAATTTGTCCTCCCCATTTTTGCATCCCAGATTCCCTCCACAAGTTGTAAGTACCCATCAGAGTATGACTTTTCAATCCTTCCTGAAAGGCCTGAAAAATGATTCCAGCACTTATTACGAAGGAGTAAAATGATAATTGTTCCCTACCTCCTGCATTTTACTTAGGACGGAGTAAAATGATAATTGTTCCACATTTCTCCCACAAAACACATTTCATCTTTCCCCGTTCCTTCATTCATAGGAACATACCCCTTCTGCAAGGGAACAAAAGTACAATAAGCATGCTCATTTCCACCTCCCCACCTCCCCATGTTTTCGCAAGTGGTTTTCCCATTCTTTGCCAAGGATTTTTTCTTGGCCACACATGCTTGGCACTTTTTCTTTGCCTGCCAGTCCCCCATGCCCCCGTAGGGCCTTCCGCAATCTTTGCTTATCATCCCGTTATCCCCAGCGGCCTTTTTGTATTTTTCGTATTTACCATAGCCTTTGATCCACCAAGCCGACATTTGCCAGACACACGAGGAAGCTGTTACAGGATGATGGCGATTTTGCTCTTTCTCTGTCACAGGACAGAGGTTTTTAGGGATTTCTTTCGAACGGAGGGTCCATGGGTAGACGTGGTCGACGGATTTCAGATTTTCCGAATTCATATTCTGGACCAATTCTTTAATGGAGTCTTCGAAGTTGAAAAGTTGGTTCAAATTTTCATTCTTCTGATTTTCATTCTTCCTTTTCTTTTCATAAATCTCTGGATTTTTCTGAATTTGAGACAAAAACGAGCCAGAGTAATCGTCTTCCAAATCCTCCGCCGTTTTCAAGTATTTGAAATCTCGAACCTCAAACCAGATCCTCACACCCGTCATCATTGCTTTTTCGTCGTCACCAACATTTTTTTTCTCACTTCGAAAAAAATTGCGGATTCGAGCTTTTCTGCTTTTCTTCTCGTAAATGTGTTTCACACCTTCATAAATGTGAGTGCCATTCTTATGCAGCAACGCAGTATTGTGATTATCAAACATCTCCTCTCCTTTTAGAATGTCGTATAATTCAAAGTCCTGTAGACTTTTTCCTTTTTCGAATTTTTCTCCTTTTTCCGCATTTTTTTCGAAATTGTTTTTTTCAAAATTTTCAAATTTTTCATCATATTTGCGCTTTTCAAATTCTTTGCGCATTTTTTTCATCGCATTTTTTTCATACCGGATCGAAGTCACCAAAACCGCATTCGCTGCTTCTTCGTGATACTCGGATTTGACGAAAACGGATACAAAATTTTTCAAAACTTTTCCCCATGAAGTCACTGCAAGCTTTTGTGCCTTTTGCTTTTCTGCATCCATATTTTCTGCATCTGGATCCATAAAACCAACATGCGGTTGATAACTTTCCCTCATCCTAGCAGCAATCATTTTACCACATTGCTGTTCCTTCATGGAATTATACCCTTTTTTCCCTGTTTTATATTCTTTCATGGAATCGACGTTGCAGCCGGAAACCGCCAAATGGAAGGGCACAGAAATAACGTATTTCTGATTTTGGGAAACACAACCGTCGGGAAGGAGGTATTCTTTTTTCTCTTCTTTTTTTGCTTGATCCAAACACAACTCCTCCGCCTTGACGCAGCTTTTGATTGTTTTGGGGTTCACCAACCCAAAATATGGCTTCGTATCAACTTTCGGCTTGCAATCCCTTTCACACGCGTCGAAATCGTCGGCCCACAGACATTTCGTTTCATCCGATTTATCAACGCATCCCGAAACTGGACTCCAGACTTTTGTTTTGTCCTCGGTTTCACATTTTTCTTTGGCAACAGCACAGGCATTCGTCAGAAGATTGAGGGATTTTTTGGTTTTAAGTTTTGGAAAAGCCGCGAAGTTTGGCTTTCCATCCTCATCAGAGGACGCACGGCAAAAACGGCCACACACTTCTTCGAAGCTTTTAGCTTGATCGTCTTCTTCGGGGATATTCTTCTCCAAACAATAATCACCATCATGTTCATCGCGACAACCCGCTTCAACGTCCCAGATTTTTTTTTCCCCACTTTTACAGTCCACTTCCGCAACAGCACAGGCGTTGGTGAGACTTGCAGAGGGGGCCTGATTTTTCTGCTTGGGCTGATTCTTTTCGTCGAGACAGAAGCGCAGGCAGGCTTGCTTATAATTGTTTGCGTCATTCTGTCCAGTGCACAACTCCCCGTCAGTTTTCTTGCGGCAGCCGTAAGAATTGTCGAAGATTTTCGTGATATCCGACTCGCAGTCGGCGTCTGCAACAGCACAGGCATTGGTGAGAGAAGCAGAACGGGTGTGCATAGGTACATTTTTGTTGTCAAGACAAAATTTGAGACAGACTTGTTTATAATTATCCGCCTTTGTAGCGCAGAGCTCCTCATCAGTTTTCTTCCGACAGCCGTTACCAGGACCGCTGAATTTCTCGAAAATGTTCGTGTTGTCCTTTTCGCACACGCCTTCTGCAACAGCACAGGCATTGGTGAGACTCGCGGGGATCAGATTTGTCGAGACATTTGGGTCAGATTTGTCAAGACAATAGCGCGCACACGCATTTTCAAAATCTTTAGTCGCGTGCTTGCCCGCGCAAAAATCTTTGTCAGTTTTGTCGCGACAGCCGTGAGCATCGGCACTACCGTCCTTATTCTTGGCCGCGACGAAGTCCCACATTTTTTCGCCTTCAGGCTCTGCTCTCTCACACCTCTCTTCAGCAACCGCGCAGGCTTCTTGGACCTCTGCGGATAATTTTGATAATTCCTGGGCTACAGTTGAGCCTTCATCAAGACATTTTTGAGCGAGATCCTGATTTTTGTCATCCTGCGTTTTGTCACGGCAACCATTGTCCGATTCAATGTTTTCAGATTCAAGATCCCAGATCTTCGCGGTGTCAGCTTCGCAATCAGCTGCTGTAACAGCGCAGGCAGTGGTGAAACCTGGAGAACGGGTCTTGTTGTTTGGATCATTTTTGTAAGTGTCGAGACAAAATCGCGCACAGGCTTCCTTATATTTGGGATCCGCCTTTCCAGCACACAACTCGTTGTCATCTCTGATGCGGCAGCCACTTTTTTTTCCGTCGATACCATCAATGTCGAAGATTTTTGTGATATCCTCTTCACAGTCGGCTGTTGCAACAGCGCAGGCATTGGTGAGAGAAGCAGAGGGAGGAGCAGACTTGTCGAGACAAAATCGCGCACACGCTTCCTTATAACTGTTGGCGTCATTCTTCCCCGCGCACAATTCCTCATCATTTTTCTTACGGCAGCCGCTGTCCGATGCAATATCCCAGATTTTTGTGATATCCGATTCGCAGTCTGCTGTTGCAACCGCACAAGCAGCGGTGAGACTCGCAGAAGGAGAATCATCATTTTTGTTGGCGACACAAAATCGCGCACACGCTTGTTTAAAATCATTCGCGTCATTCTTCCCCGCGCACAATTCTTCATCAGTTTTCTTTCGGCAGCCGCTGACCGCTGCAATGTCCCAGATTTTTGTGATATCCGATTCGCAGGATGCTTTTGCAACACCGCATGCATAAACGAGACTGGGAGAATGGGACTCTTGCGATTCGTTTAAAATGACATTTTTATTCCCAACACAATATTTTTTGCAGGAAACTTGGGCAGACACAAAAATGTCGCCCTGATGCCAGCAGATGTCCTTATCGCCAATCTTCCGACAGCCCCTCCCGGTTTTGGAGTCCGACGAGGCCCCTTCTTTGTCAAACACCATCGTCTGGTCCGTTTCGCAATCTGCTTTGGCGACAGCACATGCATCGGTGAGAGAAGCAGAAGGATTTTTATCGTTTGGGTCGTATTGGTCGACACAAAACCGCGCACACGCTTGTTTATGATCTTTCCCATCAACATCACTCTTTGAATCACAAACATCCTTATCATTAGCGTTTGCAAATCCTAAGGAATTGTTGCAAATTGCAAATCCTAAGGAGAAAAGGGCTTTCAATTTGTTCTTTGCCATCTTTTTTTTGGAGCGAAACGATCCCAGGCTTTGATGATGAGCTGGGATTCTACCCGAATAACTATAGCGCTGTTAGAAATTTAATTACTTTATTTACTCGGGTATAGTAAGTATAGCGTTGTTATTACTCTACCCGAATAACTATGCGACCTAAAATTCGAAGAACTTAGAACTAAGATCGGAAGAACTTTTTAAAACACAATTTCACAAAGTAGAATTCTTAAGTTTTTTGTTTTTTAGTTATGAAGAAGTGCACTTGTAAACTATACAAAAAAGAAACACGGAGAACAAAGAAACACGGAGAACAAAGAAACACTCAGGAGAGCTTTTTTAAACGATTTTCAATGAGAAACGATTTTCTTTTTTAACGATTTTCAATGAGAAGATTACTTTTCAAGCTTTTTTTTTAACGATTTTCAATGAGAAGATATTCAATTTTTTTGTGAAGAAACACGGAGAACGATTAATTTTTTGGAACGTTAAACGATAACTCGTGAAGCTTTTTTTTTTTTTGGAAATTCAAAGCCTGGTGGGTCAGGCTCTCAATAT
>Ga0099797_100670_pt1 | contig 21131 bp, 21 predicted proteins | sample Uncmet_Sort48C_1_FD_89871 | JGI IMG/M metagenome (GOLD analysis project Ga0099797, IMG submission 89871) | Marine eukaryotic communities from CALCOFI LINE 67, Pacific Ocean - C012_Sort48C_1 | ecosystem: Environmental > Aquatic > Marine > Oceanic | place: Pacific Ocean: Monterey Bay | collected...
CTCCGCCCGGTTAAAGCCCGAAGTACTGTTCGACGTGTAGATCAAGATCTCCTTCACCAGCCCTCAGGAAAACAGGTCGCGCGGCAGCGTCCACAACAGCGCACCGCCCAGTGAGCTGTAATCTTGATCTACGTCGACGGCGTAGAAGTCGGTGATCCTGATTTGGTTGTCTCGTAACACGTAGTCCTTCGTGTTGTCCATGCCCGACTTCATCTTCATGTTTCACGTTTTAGGACTCCAGTAGAAGCCGCCGTAGCTGTATCACCTCGCCGGCTCGCTCTGCTCGTGAAAGTAGTTGCGTCCGTGGATCGTGTAGAAGTCGCCGCTGCGGAAGTCGAAGTTCTCGGGGATCTCGAACAGGAAGTGCACGTGCGGGTCTGTGTCGTTTTCGTAGAGCAAGCCCCCGGGCGCATGCGGCGTCGCCACCGGCAGCCCGTCCACCACGCCCGGACTGATGGTGAAGTTGACCGGCCACCACGGGTCGATCTGGTGGATCTTGTGCTGCTTGAAGTCTTCTCACTCCCCTCTCCTATGCCGGTAAATGCGGATGTCTTCCACGAACTGCAGCCCGCTGATCGGGATGCTGAACGTCAGGTTTCCGCCCAGCTCGTATGGGTCGAGGTCGTAATCCAGGAATTCGAGATTTTGCGCCGTCGCGTCCCTATCAAAAATAAGATACGAGTTCGCCGCCGCCAGGTTGTTTTGCTGGAAGCCGCCGTCGACGAACTGGAGGACGTTTTGCTCGAACCCCATCTTGCTCACTCAAGCGATGTGGATGTAGTTCAAGTTCTTCAGCGTCAGCGTCGTCGGATCCACGTAGTGCGTCTTCGTGCTGGCTCTGATCGTGTAGTTATTCATCCCATCACAGGTGCTGTCGTTCGTGTTCGTGTGCGAGTTCGTGTAGTTGCACTCGAATAATCAGGGTGTAAACGGTATCACGTTCTCCAGGCACCCTTTCACCGGGTCCGCGTTACACACGTGTCTTCAGCCCTCGCCGAATTCTCTTTCATGAAGTCTGGTTCTTTGACTGTTGGTGAAGTTCGCGTAGTCGTAGGTCGCGGTTTTCGCGACCGTATCGTACACCCCCAAATACAGTCGAAATTCCCTGACCATATCAGAAACCACCGGATCCTGCACGATATTTTTGGTGCCGAAAGTCAGGTAGCCGCCGATCTCACCTCCGTCGAGGTCATAATCGTCGAATTTTATGTTGGTAAGCTGGGCGTAGTTATCCCTCGCACTTCACATCAACCGTCTGACTTGAATCGCCTTCACGTAGTTCTGCTCACCCAATCAGTTCTCGCCGAGGAAGACGAGCGAGTCGTACCCAATCCTTGTAGGGCTGTTCTCTGGCACAATATGCAATAGTCACTTGGGGTCGTAGGCCATCTGGATCAGGCCAGCGGCGCCGTCGACCTCGATCGTGGCGCACAGGTCCTTGTTCATTTTCAGGTATTCGCTTGTGTTGGCCCCGTTAGCCAGCGTAATGTTCGCCAGGTACACGTTGAACCGCTGCACGATCGGCAGCCCGTTGTACGGGGGCAGTGGCTTCAACCCGGTATAGGGCGTCGTTGTGATCGTCATCGAAACTGTGACAACACCTGTGTCCGCATCAACAGTAACGTTTGTACCGTTCGTCGTGGTTGCGTTGGTAACCGGCGCAGCCGTCGTCGTCGTCGTCGTGGTTTCCACCACGTCGACTGGCGAAAGTGTGAGCATGGCGTCATAAAGCTGCGCGTTCTCGGTGGCATTCAAGCCCTTGTCGAAGAAGATAAGGGACTTGAAGTCGGCCGAGCGCCCGCTCCCGCCCGAGGCGTGCTTCGTCCAGCCCAAGTACACGAGGCCGCGCTCGACGATCGGCACCGCCCCTCCGCCCGTGGGGACAGATCTGGGAACGGTTTGGATTCCAGTATAATCAATTCCAGTAATGCAGGAATAGTGCCGGTATAGCTGCTGAGCAAAATAAACTTGAACTTCTCAGTCATTGAGCTGCTTTGTGTGTCATTGCACTACATTCCAAATATCTAGTGTGAAATGTCTAAATCCACAGCTTATTTGGCTCATCGCTGCCGGCTTCTAAGAATGAGTCAGATGGCTCTCCTACAGTGCAATTTGTCTTGGCGCAGTTGCATGAGGTAGAACGTCTAAATCTGAGTCAGGGTTTAATGCTTCACCAGGCCGTGCCCGAGATAACAAGTGACGGTCCAGAGAGAGTGAGAATTTGCAATCAAAACACCCTCAAATGATACTGATGCGTATATGCTTTCAGGCACCTCAGATACCCGTGCTTTCGCCAGCAATTGACCGACCTCTAACAGTGACCTAATCAAGATCTGAACACAATGCAAAATGTCACGCGAACAGGTGATGTTTCTTGAGGCTGCGTCCTAGTTTCAGAATGGGTCAGATACCGGTACCATTCCTGATTTACTGGAAGTGATTTACTGCAACTCAAACATGAGCTCAAACAGACTCCGGATCTTTTGTATGAACCACTTGCCCGTTCTTGTACATGGTCACCCCATGACTTGCGTTAACGCTCACTGCGATAAGCGCCCAATCGTCGGCGCTGCTGAACTTGTCGTCGTAGGAATGTACCTTCTGCACCATGTTCGTACCGGAAAAGCTGCCGTCGTACGCCTCGAATCTCAATACATTGCCGTTCGGGAACCGCTCCAGCTTGAGCTTGTTGGTCGTGCATGCGTACTCGCCGCAGGGGTGAGTACCCGTGTTCATCTCCAGCAGCCGGTCGGTAGAATACCCGCTCCCCTGCTCGTGGTGCACGCGCACCATCATAGCAAAGGAAAAACCTCAATCGGGGTAGCTGCCCATGGGGAACGGCGTCAGCCTCGCCCGGTCCCCCTCACTCATCTGCAGGAACGCCTCGCCCTTCGCGCCGTCAGCGAAACTGCCCGTGGTGCCGTTGCAAATCACGTTCCCGTTGCCCTCCATGTCGAGCTGAGCGACGTCCATACCCCCCATAAGATCCTTCTTCGCCAGGTCGCAGTGCCCAAAGTTCAAAAAGTTCGTCGCGTTCTTCATGAACGGGTACGTCGCAGTTACGTTCGCCAGCCTCCCCATTGCAGAGAACATCTTCGCGTACAGCGTGCTGAACTGGCCAACTGAAGTGTAGAGAGAAGACACCTCGGATCCAGACAGCACGGAGTTGAACAGCGCGACATGCGAAATTTGGCCGGCAAAGTACTGCACGGGCGAAAAGGCGCGGCCGAGGTAGTGGAAGTCCCTGATTTTAATAGGGGCGCCACCAGCATTGACTTCCGTCACGCTGCTAACAAGCTCCCCGTTCGCGTAGATCTTCAGCTCGCCACCGGTAACCGGGCCGTTTTCGTAGTGGGTCGGATATCAGGCGAAGGTGAACACCAGGTGCACGAACTTATCTGAAACCGCTAGCTGACTTCCGCTCGAATGCCCGCGAGTGCGCTTGTCGCTCAAATAAGATCCCTCGCCTCAAAAACCAAACACCTTGTTCGTGGACCCGTACTTGGAGATGATGACGGCGTCGTAGTCGTTTCACATGCCGTAGCTAAGCTTTTCCTCATGGGTTCCGAAGTCCAAAAGACCGTCCCAGTTGTTCAGCTCATCGAACTGCGCAACTACCATCACCGAAAAATTGCCGCCGACCTCGACCGGGTTCAAATTCACGAAATCATCTAAACCGTCGAAGCGCATCACGCCGACGTTGTTCTCGATGGTGCAATTGGGCGTCGTCCTAAAATTCGAAGACTTGTTAAACGTCGGGCTGAAATTGGGTATGACGTCCATTTTGTTGCCTTGCGAGTCGCCTGGGCCGAGGTCCTTCAAGTGCGCATAGCAGTAGTCGAAGTTCAGGAAGTTCGTCAAAGAACTAGGGAAGTGCTCCGCCAGCACCATATCGACTGCTCTCCTGGCGTCCGGATTGCGCAGGTCCATACCGACTAAAGCGGGAGGGGCTTCGAACTTCGTCACAGCGACTGAAGGCGTCACCTGCTTAGGCAGATTCCCCACGATCACGTCGTACAACGCCTTGCCACCTACTTCGGTCAGGTCCAGATCGTAGTCCAGAAAATCGGTCGCGTTCACCGTGATGTCCACGTCCTGAAAACTTATGATCCCAGAAGGTACGGACTGCGTCCAAACAATATCCATCTCGCCGTCAAGATTTAAACCCACATCTGTACCATTGTACTTCGCCTTAATATGGTCGTTGTTCACCGCCGCCGAAATCCCGATGAACTTGTAGATCGCGCCATCGGTTTCTCAGCCGTAGTACGCAAACTCGCCCGTCTGCGGGTTGGGCCAGACGTTCCGCTCCGTGACGTTGTGCGTGCTCGGGTCGTCCCCCTCGATCATTAGGAGCAGCTTCTGTACGGTGGGGTCCAGCTTGTCGTTGTAGGCGTTGGTGTTGTTGACCAAAATGTTCGTGTCCGCGTTGATGGGAAAGATGTTGAGCGGGTCCGGAGCGCTCGCGTTCACCGACACACAGGTTGAAGAAGTCGCATTCGTGCCGTTCGTCGAGTTGGTGCCGTTGCCACCAGATCCACTTCCCGAGCAGCTGGTGCCGCCTGCTGCTCAACCTGAAAGTTTCACCTCGTTCATAAACCGGCCCGTGCTCACATCAGTAGCATTCCCCGACGAGAGCATGTAGAAGCGGAAGGCGATAGGGTATGGGGGCAGGTTGTTGAAGCTGAAGGAGATGTTGCCGCCGACTTCAAGCGGGTCCAAATCATAATCTAAGAAGCTCGCAGTCTCCTCGTTGATGGACGCGTCGATGTCGTTGATCGGAATTCACGCGGCGGGGAGCTTCATTTCGTCGAAGGAATGCGCCTGCGAGTAGATCGCGATGTGCGTGTGAGTGTTCCCGATCAGCGAGGTGTGCTGCGGAAAGGTGTAGAAGCTGTTGATCGCCGCCCTTGCCCCGACGTACGTCCGCGTGCACTGGCTCTCGTAGTCTCAGTCGTTGCTTGGGATCGTCAGACACGCCGCGTCAACCAAATAGACTCTGTGAAATACGTCGTCTTTATCATGCACGCTCCTGTCGCCCTTCCCGCCCGTGATGTCCCAAGCCGCAACAGACGTGGTGTCGATGATTCAAGGATCCGGCGTCCACTGCAGGAAGCCGCCGATTTCGTTCGAGTCGATATCAAAGTCCTCGAAGTCCATGCTGTATCTAGCAGTGGTCCGGAACGGCGTAGGTCCAATCGGCGTAGGTCCAATCGGCGTCGGACACTGCGTCTAATGAAAACGCCTCTTTGAGCAAGCCCAGAGCGATATTTTACAACGCTTATGTGGGGGACCCTTCTAAGGATAATTAAAACTCTACACACGAGGCCTGAAGCGCATTTGTGACATGCGCGATTTATCAAGAAAAGTTATCAGGATTTCATTCTAAAACAGTCCATCAGTTGGACATCCAGAGGAGGGCCAAGACCTAGTACGCCAATATACCCTACGCCGATCCAAACCGTAACCGAGGCTGAACTGTACTTGCTGTACACGTCCGGCAGGAACATCTCGGTTGTGTTCAACTGCGATTGACTTCAATAACTATTGCTTGCGACTACTCTAACGCTCATCCCCGTTCAATTGTACGGCGTGTTGTCGGGAAACCGGAACTGGTACTGGTTGTACAGCGCGTTCTCCGCGCCCCACTCGCTGATCGGACTCGTAAAATTTTTCTGGCTAATCACCTGTTAGACGCCCGGGCGAGGAGTCACGCATATTTTCCTCGCATTTTTCTTGTCATTTCCCGAGTCCTTAACCAGGTCTGAGAATGATGTTCCATTCGTTCCAAACAGCATATTCATGGCTTGGTTTTTGCACCTCTTTTATTTCGGATGTGCAACGACTAAATACGAATGATTTCAATGTCGTCTTAGCTCGGGTACGATAGGGCTTTGAAACCTAGATCGATGCTTTGACAGAGTCACGTTTTTGGGCTTGACGCAAGGCCTCGGAATATGTGCGGAAAGTATGCGAGGCATCCAAATCACCCATACTATACTGAGGCCTCGCATATTTTTCGCGCATATTGCAAGGCCTTCAGGCAAGCTCAAAACGTCACTTTGTCAAAGCAGCTAGCTCGGATTCAAAGCCTTGTCGGACAGGGGCTGAGAGCAGACAAAAATCTTTTACTTCCTTTGTCACATCTCTAGAATCGAAATAGGTGTCAGCATAAAGCAAGACATGCCGTTTATGTGCGTTAATTGCTCAGTCCCAGACGAGATCTGGGACCCTGGTAATGTTAAGCAAAATACGAGGAAAATATGCGTGACTCCTCGCCCGGGCGTCTAAACCTGGCCTTCGCCCTCCTTCATCATCCCCAAATACATGACTACCTCCTGCGTCAGGTCGTCGATCAGGTAGAAGAGGTGGTAGATCGCGTTAGCGGGGTCAGACCTGTGTGGCGCCAGATAAATTCAGTGAATGAATTTGGCAGCACGATCGTGGTCGAAGGGCGAAAACAATCCAATTAAAATCACTTCTAGGAGGGCGTTTATGTTTACTGGTGAGGCCCACCTTAGTTCTGTCTAGACTTGTTAAAAAGTGCCTCGCAATAGACATACACGCAGCCGGTACGATAACATGCTTCGAATCACTCTTCAGAAGTCTAAATCCACGGACCTTCCTTAGAGAATCAAGGACCTTTCGACCTGAGGACGTGCTGCCAACATTTTCGATCGTTTTTTTCTGGCAGCAAAGTGGACTGGTCAACCCAGTGGTTGTCCTTCTAATAGAACGTTACGTTCCCTCAAACTTCATACCGATCCATGTCGTAGTCGAAAAACGACGTGTTGTACGCCACGCTGTCCGTGTCCCGTCATCGTACTCCACCGGGAGAGGTCTGCTCCCAGCCGTAGCCGCTTCCCGAGACCTCACAAGTTGTGTTCACAGTTCCGGTATTTTTGAAATAGCTCGAAACTGCGATTTTGTGTCCCCGACTCGGAATCGGATTTTGCTAGTCGGATTCGGAGTTGATTGCCGAGGATTCCGTTTGGCCCACCGTCCATACCGTTATTCAGTCTGATTCAGAATCAAAAAGGTCAGATTGGCCGCACACTACCCGGCTCCGAAACTTTGTGCAAGTATCGCCCAGCCTTACTAAGATAGGCTTACCCCATGCAAAAGTTAGACAAGGCCGTATGAGAGAGTCAAGCTATGCCAAGGACACACTAGTTAAAGCGGCCAAAACCCTCAAGAAGCAACATCTGACTTTGCTAAAGCTTTCATCATGTCTGGCGTGGCTCAGATGTCAATTCAAGCAATCTTGAGAGCCCGGCTATATAATCTCACTACGAGTTCTCGAATATTGGGCTCTGCCCTTCAAGTCTGACAAACACGGTTTCAAATAGATTCTTCGGCAAACCACTCTGAATCGGACTTGCAAAATCTGAATCGGAGTCGGATCCTCAAAATCGCAGTTTCAGGCTATTTCAAAAATACCGAAACTGTGAACACAACTTGTGACACTCACCAACGCCAGTTGGATGTTCTGGTACTTCGGCTGATGCGCCCCATGTTCTGGCTCCAATCAGATGGTGGGCCCGTTCGGCGTGTGCATGGGCAGGAAGGTGTTCGTGCTCCCCTAACCAGATTGCGTCTTCAGGTAGTGCCGCCCCGCGTTCAGCTCGCTGTCCCCCGTCGGCGGCTTCGTCGCGTTCAGCTGCATCACACTGTACAGTTTGTAAGAATCTACGAGGTGACTGCAGCAGCTCGTGTTAAACACGTTGTGCCCCTTCGGGTTGTTCCAGGAAACGTAGCCTCCCCACTCGAGTGGGTCTACGTCGGTGTCAGCGAATATCAAATCCTGCGGGTAGTACCAGGTGTCCTCGATGTCCACCATACGCGAGTTATCTATGGGCAGCACGTCAGACTCCTAACCGTCCTCCTGGTTCAGCATGTAACCCTTGTTCGTTCACGGGAGGACGTTGGCGCCGTAGTTGTTCTAGTTGTTCGCGGTGTGCGTCAGACTCGGCATTACCAGCACCTCGGAGTACCACGGGTCGGTCTCGTCGTTCCAAAGCTTGTCAACCAGAAAGGTATTCTCGGGGATCATGATGTTGAACAGCGTCTTCGTATCCCTAACATTGAACCCGCCGCCGCTGGTGTCGGAGCAGTCCGTAAGACCGGTAAACAAACCGGCACACTGCTCGCCCGCGACCTCGCCCAGGTACGTGCTCTTCGACGCGATCCACGTTCGGTTGGCATCCAGGTCGCCATTCAGGAGGTGGGAGGTGAAGGGATTGCTGGTAGATGCATTGTGGTGCAGGTACACGTTGTACTGGACTCTTCTGGTATTCTCCTTGTTGAGGTACGTGTCGATGGTGGTCGAACCCACGCCCCGAACGCCCGAGTAGTCGTTCACGTTCACGACGTGTGAGGTGAACTGGACGTTGCCGCCGATGTAGTCCTTGTCTAAGTCGTAATCTGTGAACGTCAGGTTCGAGATCTCCACCTAGTAGGCCGTTTACACACAATAATTATATCACTTCGTTTGCATGGCCGGCACCCCCCCACAACTAATTCAGAATCTGCACTCAGTGCAAGTATTTCTACGAATCGTGGTGTGTTAGCGGGACTTTTTAGTTTGAGGAACAAGAGCAGATTCTCGGCCTTGATTTATAGGTAATCTAATGCCGGTCACTAGATCATTGCTTGAATGCTACTACTGCTTTGTAGTTCTGCATGTTTTTGTGTATAAACGCCACTTTCTCTAGAATCTCTATATCGTGCTTTTCACGAACGGCTGGTTCGCGTCATTACCGGCTCATCTAACGGTTGGACACCCCTTTTTATGACGAAAGTAGCCACTCTTGCAAAGAAAAACTACATATCCTTATAAGCTTAGAACCCGGCTACCGAAGGGCACAATCTCAAGCTTTGTCTCATACAATTTCCCTAGAGTGTGAAACACTCTGTTGTACACAACACACTGTGGCTCGATAACAAATTTGTACTGAGTGCAGATTCTGAATTAGTTGTGGGGGGGTTCCGGCAATGCAAACGAAGTGATATAATTGTGTGTAAAAGGCTTGCTATCTCAACCCCCACATCACTCAACGAGAATAGCTGCGTGTGCGAGCAGTTCAGCCACCCATCCAGTCAGTTGAAGATGGTGGCATTTCACAAACTTGTTGATATCCACCCGTTCGCTCAATCATTGAGATCAATCGATCATCGGACATGAAACTGGAACTGGTCGGAGACGTACTCGTAGTAGGAGCTGTTTGTCATTGACTGCTGGAGGGTGTACACCATCTGCCTCGTCTGTTTGCCTATGTGCGCCTTCATTTGATCTAATAACGTGTATTCGCCCTGCAAAAGACCGTCGGACGCGATCTCGGAGAACTGCTCGGCGGGGGCCTGCGCCTATATGTCCTAAGAGCGCAAGCGCATAACAGTCAGCCGAAAAAGTTAGTGGTTGATTCAAGGCCCTCCTGGCAAACCACTTAGATCAGGGATTTTGATTGGCGCTTTATGGTGTATTCTTACCACATCGCGTCAGGACGAGATCGAGAGATCATGGTGTGCAATCTCGAATTAGCAGTGTCTGTTAGTAGCCGGCTTCTACATGACATAAGACATCGTGTTTAGGTAGCTTGAAAGCCCAGTTTACGTTTAGTAAACTTTACAGTCGCACCCGATAGGATCTGGCTTTCAGTCGTTGGAACAAGACGATTCTGAGAGGATCACAGTTGATCAATGGAGAAAACTACGCTGTTCGATAACAGCTGTATGACTGCAAGGTTCGCATCGTGGCATGATGCTCATACCGGCTGGGAAACTGATTCCAAGTATAAGACTGAGTGGAGGGGACACACACAATTTTTCGTGAACTTTTATAATGATTTCAAGGCTGTTTTGCTGATCAGAACTTGCTTGCAAAGCGTTACAGACACCGGGGGACAGAGGGAGAGCCTCCTTCTCAACCACTAACGTCATCCATTCGTCTCCTCTCAGTCCTGGCTGACTGTGATGTCGTACTCCAGCGGCTTGTTGTTGTACAGCTGGTCGATCGAGTTGAAGCTCAGGACGTGGTAGCTCAGGTCGGGCACACCCGCTCAGTTCGCGAAGTACACATCGTATTTCACCTTCGTCGCCCGGTAGTTCGCGTAGTTCGCGCTGCTCCCCGTGTGGTGCTATTGACTGGTTTGTCCCGTGCCGTACGTGCTGCCCCTTCCTTTGAGAACTTTCGCGTAAACATTACCTTTGATTTCTCCCGCGTCGAGGTCGTAGTCGAGAAAGGCGAAGTCTTTGACTTTAACGTCCAAGTCCTCGATCTCCAGCTGGTTCGTGTTCTATAACCCAGGTCATATCGGCGCCGCGTTCATCGTGCCGCCGCCTTCGCTCTCTGCCATAAGCTGAAGGCGGTTGTAGCCCATGTTGTTGTAGCCCCCTGACGACAGCGACGAATAGTTCAGCTCCGTGTTCTCCGGGATCGTGCAGTGCGCTGCCCCCAGCATTGATCAACCTATCCCTGCGTCAGGAACGAACTCGCAGACGAAGTCGTTCTACCTATGCCCTGTGTGGTTGTTGCGGAAGAACGCGTATCACCTGGAGATTGCCGGCGTGGTACTCGAGGCGTAGTACAGGTGGTGCGTCGTGTTCACGGAGTGAACCGTAAGATCGGAGGAGTTGCCGTGGCCGAGGGACTGGTTGAAGCCGACCCCGCCCGTATAGTTGTAGTGCAGCTTCAGCGCTTCGTCCGTCACGTTGATCCAGTAGTTGTTCGCGCCCAGGTCATAATCGAGAGCCAAGTTATTTTGGACGACGCCTTCATAAGTCGATATGAAGAGTTTGATCCCCGTGAACTTCACCTGTCCAAACAATTCTTCTGTATCTGGATCACAATCAGCGAAAGATACTGACTGGAACGCAGCGTACAGGTCCCGGAACTTGTACCACGTGGTGAACACGCTCGATTCGCGGATCGCCGTCACCGGATACACCAGCAGGTACTCGTAGAAGGCCTGGTTGCTCATCGGAATGCTTGCGTTCTTCAGCTGCAGGATCACGCGCGAAATGTTGAACTCGTGGGCGTCCTAGAGGGCGAGGGGCTGCTGCTGCTCCAGCGGCACGCCAAACAGGCTCTGCGACTTCACGATCTCGTACACCCGCTGGTAGTCTCAGGAGCTCTACTGCACCTGCCCCACGAACACCCTTCAGCTGGTCGTGTTCATCCTCGTGTCCAGGCTGAAGTCCCCCGGCCAGTTCGGCACCGCGTACACGTTGTAGGCGATGATTTTGTTTGCTAGTGACTCCGGCGACGGCGTCTCGAACTTCAACGCACCGCTTATCTCGCCTCTGTCGAGATCAAAGTCCTGGAAGAAGGTATAGCCCGGATTTTGGAACGCGAAGTAGTTGTCCCGCCACAGCTATGCACCATATGATAAGCCCATCTCCTACCGCTCTGGATAGCTCAACTACGTGTGCACCGCGCCGTTCGTAGTCGACTTGGGGTAGTACGTCCGGAACTCGGTGTAGGGAAAGACGCCGATGTGATTGACGTAAATGCCGTACACGTTGATGATGTCCAGGTCCAGTAGTTCTTTGTAGAACACCGTCTTGTTGGTTTAGAAGTCGAAGTATCAATAAGTTGACACGTCAACCCCTTCACTCTACATCGTGTTGAAGCCCATCGTCACCGGGATCTGCTGCTGCGCGTTGCCAAACGCGTCCTGCATCATCTTGAACCGGAAGCCGTTGAGCGCGCAGTTGGGCACCCACGGTTTCCCGTAGAAGCCGACGCCATCTATGTTGCCGTCTACTTCAAACCCGCTAATATTCCGCTACGCGTTCGTGTTCTACACGTGAATAGCCTGCGTCTGGCTCTGCTGGAACTCTCACTTCTGCTAGGTGCAGATGTCGCCCTCGATCTCCACCGTAAAGCTGATATTGCCTCCGACAAAATATTGGAGGGGATCAACATCGACAAATTCAATGACTTCATTGAGGACGTGGGTATCTGAGAGCAGCAGCCCCTGCTACCCCCCGCTGTTCAGGTTGTGCGGATCTCACTTCTGCTCGTGCTCATCGCCGTCCCTATCCGTCAGCGTCATGTACCAGTAGCAGGGGTTGCACGTTCCCGGGTACGATTGACTGTTCACGATGGGCTATGTATAGACATATCCGCCTTGTCCATCCTGATTGTAAATGTTCAGCGGCAAATTATCATAATTGCTCCGCTAGTCATACTCCAATCAAAAGTAGTCCAGCGTCGCCTGGTGCTTGTACTGCTTGTCCTGCCCTTATGCGCTGCGGGCCAGGTAAAACTTCACGTTCTCCACAAATGTCGACAGCCCAAGTAAATAATCTTTCCTCGTCCCGTTCTGGATGTGGTTGAAGTCGTTCGGCTGGCCTGACGTCGTCTAGTTCGCGGTGCGGGGCCAGTTAGACCCCTTAGTGCCATTTCAACTAAATATGATTTAGTTGAGTAGAATGAATTTCCTTTTTCTGACGTCCGGGTAATCAGAAACAGGGCAAATTGCTTAGAAAGTGCCGCTGGCAGCTGTTGCAATCTATATCAGGTCTGGCATCGAGCTGCACTGCGCAGCTATAGCCGGTATGGCAGGGTCGTCGAAATGCAAGCTAAATCATTGTTTTTGCCAACGTTTTAAACCAGAGTCTTTTAGTTTGAAGTATGGATTACGTGACCTAAATGCACTATTGACCACAGTCGTGTGATCCCCCCTCATCCGAATAATACCGTTCGGGTACAATGATTTGACCCTTGTTTCGACGTTCTGTAGACAAATACGCACTGGATAAGAAACCGGCATTTAGAGGCGTATCTTCAAAGCACTAATCTGAGCTCGGACCCAGTATGTCCAGTATGTTCAGTATGTCCAGTATGTCCAGTATATCCAGTGTCCCCAGTATCCCCAGAATCCCCAGCTTCTTTTCTGGCGTTCTGCGCAACTAAATCATAGCTGAAATGGCACTAAGGGGTATAAGTGGCCTCTTACCTAGTTCGCGTTCGGCGTGAAGTTCGCCTCTATGTCGAAGTAGAGGTTACCCGCGTACTGCAGCCTGTCTAAATCTAAGTCTCTAAACGTAACGGGCTTCGCCTGCACGCTCGTGTCGAAGACTTAGGACGTCGAAGGCTACGCGCCCGGTTATATGTAGCCGCCGCTCCAGACTGTGTAGTTCGTCTAGGTCGAGTGCACCTCCACCACAAAAAATTTGCGATAAGGTGTCCCCTTAGGTACAGTGTAGCCGTCTCAGTCGAATCAGGCGCCGCCGCTCTACACGCTCTATATGTCCAGAATCTTCAGCGTATCCTGCTAGCTGTCCGTTTAGTGATTTGCCTAGTCGTTCGTCAGGTAAATCGAGTAGCCCTGGTTCGTGTCGTAGCTCTCGTCGGTGAACTTGAACTTACCTCCGAGCTCGTTCGCATCTAGATCAAGATCCAGAAACTCCTGAGCGGTGATCCGCCCTTACACGCCGGGCACCGCCTATCACAGGCCGAACGCTGCCGCTCACCCTGCTCATATCCGCCGCACCCCGGGCTTCCGGCTCAGCCACCGCGCGCGCGGCGCTTACCGCCGCCGCACAGAAGTGGACTACGTCTACGACTACGAGTATGACTATGCGGGGAGCCGCTGCGGCTACCGCTCGCGATCGCGCCGCGCGCCTGGCGGCGGCGCCGTCGAGCTGGAGCTCGGCGTGGCGCCGCTAGGCCCGCTGTAGCAATCGTACCACATGGAACCTGCTTTGAGGCACGTACACTCGTTTCTATAGTTCTATTGATTTAAAAAATATGGTTGCACCTCGTCCTCGCCTTATGCGGAGGAAGTCATGGTGTCGCTATCTATTCTGTTTCGAATTCTTATCTTTATCTTTGTGTGCCGTTTCCACCCCTAAGTTGAGTGTAGAAGAATTTCGTAAGGAGCAGCAGATATTTGAGTAGAAAACGAACACTATCCTCGTCGGACTGAAACTGCTTTCCCAGGGCACGTACAACACTCGAATTTTTCTTCCCTGACAAGAACGCGACACACCACGGCAACTACGACTGTTGAACTACTCACGAGCTGCACGCTGTAACTTGTTGGTACGAGTAGTAGATATCTTGAGTAGATTTTCAAATTCAGTACTCGAAGCTCGCTAGAGCTAGACGGTTGTCAGTCTCAGCTGTAGTAATGTACAAGGCTATATTCTTGATAAAATATCTGTCTAGTCTGAGTTATGAATTTAGTTGCGGTCTTTGGTCGTGTCGTGCGCTGCAACGCTTACGCCCCCGGTGGCGTGCCGTACTTCACGGTGGCGTACCATGTGATCGCACCTGCATCATTATCATTATAGGTTAAAAAAGTAACCGTTACTCATCAAAAAAGTAACCGTTACGCGTGTAACCGTTACGCGAATAATGCAGCTAAATTATTTTATTTAGTTGCGTAAAACAAAAAGTGTGAATTTTAAAAAAATTAGTTGCATAAGGTGGCGGAATTTTTGAATCCAGTTGCGTGAAAAAAATCGACAAAATCAGCGATTTAAAAAGTAACCGTTACTCATGTCAAAAAGTAACCGTTACTTTTTTATAAGAGCAAAAATAAAGTGACCGATACATTAAGTTGTACTCACCTTGGACGCAGCAGCAGCAGCAGACAATCAAGAGGTACCAGCGCTCGTACATGAACTGGCTCATGCGCTTGTTGAGCATCGGGTTGGTCGGGTTCATCGAGAAGTCAATCATCACGCTGGCGGTGTCATACACGATCTTCGTCCCGCTCTCCAGGAAGCTCAGCTCCTGCTCCCCAACCCCATCCGGCTTCCGCATGTGGTGCCCGCCGTGCGCGTGGTGTTGTCTCTCCCTCGGGTGGTCCGCGTGGTGAGCGCTGTACTTCTCGAGGTGCACGGTCTCCGACAGCGGCGTGTCGTATTTTTGCGCCAGCTGCCACTCGGGGTCGTTTCGCTTTTTCACCTCGCCCGCCCGCAGCGCGTCCAGCAGCCGCTCCTCGTCCTCGGTGTTGAGCATTGGGTTGTCGACATTGGGTCTGTTGTACGCCCCACCGTCCGCCTCCACCTCGCTCTCCACCTGCAGCAGGTCGCTTCGCAGGTGCCCATGTCCTCCGTGCCCGTGCTTCTTCTCCAGCATGCTCTGCGCGCGCGCGGGGGCGTGCTCGTGCTCGTCCTCGCGCTCGTACCCATAGCTGTTGTGCTCGCCCGGGTGCTGGTTGATCGGCTGCGCCTCGAAGTCGATGTCGTACACGACGTTGGACTTCGCCTCGGCAGCCGCAGCAACGACGCCGCCAGGCGCCACCGCCGCCGCCGCGAACGCGAGCGCCAGCAGCCGGAAACGCGAGATCATCTCGTATTTGTTATATGAATTATTTCTCTACGATCTAATGAATGAGTTGCAAGAAGTAGAAGACTTTGATTTTTCATTGATTGTGGATGTTGAGTTTATCGATTTCGATAGGCGGATAGATACTGATACTCCCATACTGGCGGAGGAAGTAGCATTTGATGCATTAGCTCATCTGGTAGTAACTTTGATGCGCTCAGTAGTAGTCTGTGGGAGGTACATAGCCTCACGAAAAGAAGATTTACGTTCTTGTTGTAATGTACACGCACGAAAATAACATTCACGGAAAAAACAAGTACAAAACCAGCAGGCGCTTCAGCCTCAAGTATAGCTCAACCCCTTTAACCTTGTTAATCCACCCGCTCCGCCCCATAGGTGGTGGTTCGCGGCGGAAAGCCGAACCAACCCATGCCTTCCTGGCCGCCGTCAACGGTGCCATACTTCCCCATCGCGTAGAACGAGATGTAGCCTGCAGTTGGGTTTTTGAGTTATTTGAGTCAAAGAATGACATGAATCGAAAATTAAATAACGTGACTCGCAAAAAAGCCTTACATGTGATCGAGAAGGCGACGGAGAGGTAGATGATGCTCCAGATGTCGGCCATGATCGCGTTGTAGTTTTCTCTAAGTAAAGGGTTCAGCTTCTGCCAGCCGAAATCTAATTTCCTCGCGAGTCGAAATGAAGCACTTCATTAAATACCGTAAATCACATCCGGATCCGGGTTATGAGCGATGAGTGTTTTGAAGGTTTCGTTCACACTTTTCATGCTATACGGAGATCGTAGAACACGTCTACGGGACCCGAGTCGAGAGTGATCAATCGAAGCCTTGTTTGAGCATTCTCAGTAGATCTGCAAATGACGATGACTAATCATGAAAACGCCATCTTTATCGTTGTAAATCTATACGATCAATCGCATAGTAGATCCCGGCAGTTTACGGTAACACTTTGCTGGGAGTTATGCATTCGCGCCAATTTCTCGTCCGCTGCCATGTAGTACTGCTTGCTGCTGTCGTCGATAGCAGTCGAGCTCATCGCACCCTTGCCCACGCCTTCCGCGCCCTTCGACGCGCCGCTCGTCGCGCCTTTTACGTCACCCCCGAGCGTCACCCCTGTACCGCTGCTGAAGCCGCCGCCCTCCATGCTCGCGCCGTCGGTAATGCCCTTCACCTTGCTCACAACCTATTTTCAGTTTCAGTCGCCGCCCTTGCTACGTGTCTGCGTCTGTATCTTCACCGTGCTCAGCATCGCCTCCACCGCGCCGGTGGGCACCGGGATTTGTTTTTCCGTTCGCATCATACTCTTTCGCTGAGTCTGAGCCTGCGATTGAGACTGCTTCTCCTTCTGCTTCTTCTCAAGAGCGCTGTTCTCCGCCTCCATGCGCTCGACCTTCTCTTGCGCGGCTTGTGCCGCTTTCGACAGCGCCTGCAGGTCGTCCTCCGGATTTTTGCTCCCTGACCCTGTTTTTGCTGCAGTGGCACTTTTCAACGTCTCCGTCGCTTTCGTCTTTCCTCCAGAAGAAGATCAAGAAGATGCCGCAGCTGCCGCAGTGGATGCCGCTCACACTCACTTCACGCTCTTGCCTTCCGCTGCGGTTTGCGTCACCTGAGCACTGGCAGTCGCTTTCATTTGTTTCGCTTTTGAAGCGTCTGCTGCTATTTCTGCTCCTGACTGAGACTTGTCCGCGGTTTGGACGAAGCTCGACGGCGCCCCGTCCGTCGAGATCACCATGTGGTGGGCGTGGTGCCCCGACCGCCCCACGTCGTGCGTTCCGTGCGCGCCCATGTAAAAGTTTCCGCCGCCGCTATCACCCACGCTCACCATCCCCGGCGGCTGTGCGCCTGTACCGGCGTGTGCCTCCATGAAGATTTGCTGCAGGTCCTGCGCGTGCGCGGGTACGGCGAGCCAGTCCACCGCCAGAGCTAGTGCGGCTAGCCCGACGTAGAACGACATCTCGATTATTCGCGTTCGCTTCCGTCTTATCTATTATGATCTCGAACTCTGTCTTCTACTTGTTAAAAAATCAAACTATATCAGTATAGTGCGTCGAGTGCGAACTACTGATAACCCATAAAAATTCGCGACCTGCTTCGCGCCCATGATCGACATCGATAAGACAGAAGTGATTCTACATCAAGTGATCAAGTTCAAGCTCAACAAGGTTCAATCCCAGGTGCCCAAGGGCGGCACCCTCGTTCATTTCCGGCGACAAGTAAGACCAAGACAGCAACAAGTACAAGTTCAACGATCACCCCCAAGTAAAATTCAAGTAGTACGTGTATGACCAAGTACAAATATGACGTATGTAAGACAGATTCTCTTCAATTGCTATTGGTATTGCGGTTCAACGTTCAAGTTGTAGTTAGAGTTTTTTCTCCAAGTTTAAGGCTGCTTCCCAATGACGCAGGCGCCCGTGAAGCAGTTGATGAAGGCGACGCCTTTTGGGAGGGGGTACTCTCAAATGACCTAGGTTGAGCAATACCGACGAATTTTTTTTGAAATTTTATTTTCTTACCGACACCCAGGGTCTTGATGACCTTTCAAGTGGTAAATTTGATGGGCGATGTACGTAGGGTTTTTTCGTTAAACAATTCAGAATTTTTTACACGACCTGTGAAGACTGATTTATTTGATCTTTGAAGGACGCAAAGGGTCCCCCACTCAGGGCTTCAAAAATCAAGCGTTTGTCAATGTCAGTCAGGGCTTTTCACAATATAAATACTCACAAAAAATTTCGTCAGTGGAGTCCTTGGCAACGAATGACCTTCTCAACAAGCGGCTCCGGCTTGCATGTGAAATGCCCAACACCCAGCTTGTGGTACAGCTCTTGACAGGTTTTGCCGTGCTGCGGCGTCTTTTCTACCTTTAGGCAGGTATGTTGACCAATGGAAATGTTGCCACTCGGAAATAGAAACTTCAGGTATCCCCATTTGCGGGTGGCAACTTTTTTGGTATTTGCGGGTGGCATCTTTGAGAGAATTTTCCAAGAAAGTCAGACCATTCGAGTTCAGACATCGAGGGAGTGCTGGTCCAAATCAACAAAGTATTCAGGATGGCTATCTAAATTGTGCTTGAGAGTATCTTTGAACTGTGCGGAACTGGTTGAATTCGTTAGATATCGGCATCTACGCCACCTCCATATTCGTTGCTAAGCACGTAGGAGGGCTGCCGTACAGTGGAGTCTTTCCAGCTGCAGCAGAGTGTAAGGCAGTTTGTATTCATGCACCATCGGTAAGCCTAGTGCCTCATTGAACAGACGCTTTGACCCCCTTCGTAGAAGACGACACAATACACGTGATATGCAACCCAGAGCTCCACTCTGAAAGTGTCTGAACTTCATATAGAAAATCCTCTCAAAGTTGCCACCCGCAAATGCCAAAAAAGGTGCCACCCGCAAATGGAGATGCCTGACGTTTCTATTTCCGAGTGGCATCATTTCCGGTGGTCAACTTATCAGCTTAATACCTGCAGCGTGGCGGCCGGGTCGATCAATAATTGATCTATCCAACCTTGTATGATGAGGACCATTGGAGTATTTCCTTCTTCGAGAAAGCCGCCGTTCACCATCCGCGAGAACGAGAGGTCCTCGTTAGACGCGCGAATGCGAGGCCCATCATAAATTCCCATCATTGTGCGGCAGCATACTGCGAGGATCGAAAGCAACACTTGAGGTCGTCAGATTTTGATTGTATGACCAGGGCTTTTTGTTAGACATGAAGCCAAAAGCTGATAAAGGGATTGTTATAGAACAAAGACCATGACTTTTTCGTCTCCGCGACCCGGGTCCGGTAACCTATTCTGAGCTTGAGAATAAAACACTTTTGCAATTAGTTTTTAAGGTAGTCGTTTGGGGTTCGCTGATGGGGTTCCAGGACACCCATTTCTTCAGTCGTGTTCAAGATGTTATGCCTCTCATATTTTAGGGCATGGCAGGCAACCTTAGCGGATAGTCATTTTCCCCACGAAAAGCTCCTACTTTTAGAGCCTTTGCGGACCGGCTTCAAAAGCCTTGCAAACTTGTGCGCTCGGGCCAGGATCGGTCAAAGCTCGATTTTACATGTTCTTCAAGGTAAAACTCACTATTTTTCACTCAAAATGGGCACTCAGGAGAAGCTTCCGATCCCGGCAGTATCCTGCCCAAAATGATGGGAATTTATGATGGGCCTCGCATCTGCGCGTCTAACCTCGATGAAGTACAGCCCACCCCGATTGACGTGCGGCCACATAACCTCGAAGGTGGTGAGGATCTGCTTGCTTTTATGCCCCCCGTCGTCCACGAACACGTCGAACCGCCCGCCCGACTCCGCGGCCCACCCCCGCACAACCTCGGGGTCGCCCTGGTCGCCGGACACGACGTTCACACCATCTAAAGCGAGGCTCGAGTTCCGCACCTTCTCCACGCAGCCGGCGTCTCTTTCTCACATCCAAAGCTCGAAACCAGGTGTGTCCGCGAAGTAGTTCTGCCACATCTTCACAGATCGACCCGGAGAGTACGCAGCCTCAGCTTCTTTACAATGAGGGTAACAATGGTTGCAACCTAAACCCACTTCAAACAGCTTCAGATTCCGCAGTCGCCTCAACGGTCATAAATAAATCCCGTACATCACATGATAACTATGTTCCCAGATCTTGTCGCTCACGCTGCTTTCTCTATGCGCTGATTCGAAAAAGTGCTGCACACCCTTCGAGTTCGCGCCGCACTCCAGCGAGAGGTGGAGCTGTTCCGGAGTCTTGATGTTCTCGCTCAGTGGGGCATCGCGGTACACGCAGCACTTGTCGTAGGTATAATGCTTGTAGTCTGAGCCAGTATCAGGCGGATCTCCTGCCCAGCACAGCTTGTTCCCCTCGCCGCGGCCGTAGCGGTTGTGGCAACACGCGTGCCAGTCCAGCGAGACGTCGTCGGGAAAACAATCGCGGTTGCCCGGGAAGCCGACCAGGTAGTCCCCGTCCACGCCCTGCACCGGGGGTCTACTCACCACGTCAATCACCGGCAGCAGCTCCTTTTTCCAATTATCACCACAACACGTTTTTCTATTAAATTGTTGACCGTCCCAACAGTGCTTTTCTTACCTCATTCTCCCCTCCAGCGTATTTTCACAGCAGTACGCCCACGTGTACTTCCCAATAAAACAGTTGTGGTTCCCCGGCGCCTGGAATCGCACGTGCGCCCCGACGAATCGCGCCCGCCCGCGCCACGGCGACACCGGCAGCAGAGACATCGTGCTGTCTGGCTCTGCGTCCGTAACCAACTCCAACTCCGCCTGCACCTTCGGCTCCGTTCGCATAAGCCGCCGCACGCCTCCGTTATCTTGGTGGCGCTGCGCGTACGACTAGACCATGTCGCGCACCTCCAGCTCGCTCACAGAAGTCAACCCGTTCTCGCGCATGGCTACTCAGAACAGCACGCCCAGCGCGGAAAAGTCAGGTGAGTTCGCGGCGGAGGAAAGCTGCTTCGGCTCGGGCTAGGCAGCGCACACGCAAACGTTCGCAAATAAGGCAAGCATTGCAAGCACCAATAGGAAAACCCGCGCGAGTACCCGCGCGCGCAGCGCCGAAGCTTATGCTTACCCCATCATAAAAATTGTATTTTCTTATCACTCGATAATGATCTTCTTAAACACTCGCAACTAAGCGCAGTGTAGCTGCACAGAAGATTCCCACCTGACTGGGCAACAAGTCGCAGTACATAGATGGCAAAGATACACTACAACACGTACACTGTGCTCACGAGAACGCATGAAGAAAATATCCAGGCACATCAGAAAATTTTTGGTTTAAAGTACTTTATCTTCGGTAATTTGCGTGTACGATACATCGTAGGTATCCT